>Ga0181529_10000085_pt1 | contig 116489 bp, 93 predicted proteins | sample PEATcosm2014_Bin_36_FD_119763 | JGI IMG/M metagenome (GOLD analysis project Ga0181529, IMG submission 119763) | Peatland microbial communities from MTU Mesocosm Facility, Houghton, MI, USA - PEATcosm2014_Bin10_30_metaG | ecosystem: Environmental > Terrestrial > Soil > Wetlands > Peat | place...
ACCAGAACGGCGGATGGTTGCACTACTACACCACTTCCACGAGCACTGTTAGTTTCACTTACAACATGATCTCGAGTACCGATCCGAATCAAAGTTGCATCGGACTGGCGGTGGCCTTCAAATAGAAGACGCAGCCGGACCCGCCCGGGAAGCTAAGGGAGGGCCAAGGCTGGTAATGGCGGGGCGCAGATTGGGAATCGATACCAATACTGCGCCAACGCCGTCCGCCAACACGGCGATGACCTTCAGCCGTAGTCCGCAGCCCCACGGACAATGACCCGGTCCAGTAAGCGGTGGCCAGACGCGTTGTCGCCGCTTCCTGTCAATTGCGCCTGTCGAGCTGGGCTGCAACAGGTGTGGTCGCGGCTTGAAGGTCTGTTACATCGCGCAACGGGAACTCTTGACCCATACTGTCCTGCCTGGTCTGGCCAAACACCGGCTTCAGAACTGTATTCCGTCCGCATCGGTGGCGAACCCCTACAGGGTTTGCCACTTGTTGTGCCTGATTCGCTCTGCCGGGTAACGGTTTGCACGTCCCTCGCCCCTGCAATCGGCCGTGACGAGTTATAGCGTCGCTGCAGCCGGCGAATTCGGCGGCGGTGCCTCAAGTCTGGCTGCAGTTGGCACTCCCGTCGCGCTAAACTCAAAAGGGCTGTGGCGCGGCGCGGAATTGGGTTGGCGGCCACGGTTGTAGACATGTACACAGAGTTCTTCGGACTGCAGAAGCTGCCGTTCAACTTGACACCTGACCCGGAGTTTCTCTTCCTGTCCCCGAAGCATCGGGAGGCGCTCACTGGACTGACCTATGCGGTTCTCGGCCGAAAAGGCTTTGTAGTGCTGATTGGCGATGCGGGAACTGGGAAGACGACCCTTCTCAGTGCTGTTGTAAGTCAGCTACCCGCCGGTAAGGTTCTGTCCAACATTCTGCTGAATCCGACACTGACGCCGTCGGAGTTCATTGAGCTTCTCATGCTGGACTTCGGAATCAGCGACATTCCGGCCAGTAAAGCGCAACGTCTCTGGGCGCTGCAGGGGTTCCTGTTGCAGGCCTACCGCAATGACCGAATTCCCATCCTGGTCATCGATGAAGCTCACAAGTTGAGCGCGGAAGTCCTTGAAGAGGTCCGCTTGCTGGGAAACTTCGAGTACGGAGCGGATAAGTTCCTGCAGATCCTGCTCTTAGGCCAGTGTGAGCTGGGCGATCTCCTGGATCGGCACGACCTGCGCCAATTCAAACAGAGAATTGCGTTGCGTCTGTACGTAGACCCGTTCACCGCGACGGAGACCGCCGAGTATATACGCTTCCGTTGGGCAAAGGCGGGCGGAACCGGCGCACCGCCGTTCACTCCAGACGCGCTTGAGGGCGTGATGGCGTGGTCGGGCGGAAACCCTCGGCTCATCAATTCCATTTGCGATTCAGCACTGCTGATGGCCTTCGGCGATACATCTTCCTCGGTCGGGATGAAGTATATCCACGATTCGGCGATGAATCTCGCGCTTATACGGCCCCTCGCCGTTCCGGCTGTCCCGGCGCAGCCCGCAATGCCATCCTATGCCCCGGATGGGGGTTCGCCTCCGGCACGTGGACCCGTTGAAATGCCGCTCCCTCAGAACGCCGACGCAGCTTTGTTCGAGGCTGACCGCAGCATCCCCACGTTAGCGCCATACGGCTCCCGCCAGAATCCTTCCATCTTGAAACGACTAGCAGGGAAACTCGGGTTCCCTCAGTGAGGCGTGACATGGGTTTTCCAGTTGCACTTGTACGAGTGAGAAGTGTTCCAACGCCGTCGCTCCGCAGGGCCGCACTATGCGCTACCTTGAGCCCGAGTCCTTCGGCACCGGTGGACCACTCGAACGCCCTTACTAGCTCGAATTTCACCCGACGGTCGATTCATCTGCGCTGCGAAGCTGAGTTCCTGCTCCAGTTCCTACTCAGGGCCTGAGCCACCAAATTGCTGCGAAGATCGCCACCCACGATCCGGCCCCTAGCACGATTCCAATTAGAACGCCTCTTGCGGCATTTGACCGGCCAGCGGGTTCTTCGTCTGCGGAGAGCGACCAAGAACCGGTTTGCCTAATATGAGTTCGCGCAGGAATCGGCCGCTTGTGGAGGCTCGTGCTGGCTAAGTGCATCGCATCTCTCCTGCCCAATACCGGCGCAGGCTACCGAAAAGCCCTAGCATGGTTCACGCTGGGCCCCCCAATGGCGCCCATCGAAACCTGCACCGCTATTGATTGACCAACAGCTTCTCGGCCACGGCGCTGCTCGGCAACGGGATAACCCCACTCTCAGCACGATGCGTCAGCGCCCAGACCGCCAACTCTGTCCGATTGCTCACCCCGAGCTTACGGAAGATTCGGTTCAGGTATTCCTTAACCGTTCCTTCCGAAAGATGCAGCCGGTACGCGATTTCCTTGTTCTGCTTGGCTTGGCGAACGAGATCCACGACCTGCTTCTCTCGTAAGCTCAGGTCCGGCCTGATGGGCCGGCACTCCCCCTCGGGTCTTCGACAAGCCTGGCAAATCCGCTCCGTGGTGTCGCTCCGGAAATCCGTTCCGCAACGAGGACAATTCCGCAGATTCGGAATGTACCGGTATTCTTGAGTAGACATTTTTACTCTCCCGTCTCCCAATCGTCGGACCCCAGATACAAGCTGACTGGCCCGAAGGGGTTTTCTGTAAATCACTCTCTTTAGGACTTTAGGTAGGCAACCTGAGGGCCACGGTTTCGCGGTTTGAAAACAAACGGCTTCCAATATTCGAACTCGGCAAAAGCTGCGTTTTACACTGCTGAGATTACCAACAGGGTCATTTCGCACAGGTCGGCCGGCCTGGCCATTAGAGAGGTTCACCGACCGCACAGCCCCCAGCACGGTTTCGCGCGCACACGTTCTTACTTGAAAAGAGCTGGCTCCATCGAGGGTCGATACAGTTGTTACGGAATCAGGCGCAACTACCCGCCGTGCGCTGACATTGTCTTCGGCGCCGTTGCAGCCCCCGCGGGGATGCGATCCGGCCGCTCCTCGACACCTAGCTTCTTCATTTTGTACAGTAGCGCCTTGTAGTCGATCTTCAGAAGTGCCGCCGCTTGTTTTCGGTTCCAGCGGGTGGAACTGAGCGCCGACAGGATGGCATCGGACTCCGCTTGTTTCTTGGCTTGCGTGACCAGTTCCAGAATCGGAGACTCATTGCTCCGCTCTGCCGGTTGGCACTGGCTCTCGGAAACCTGCATTGACCGCACTGGCTTGCGTGTCGCTTTCGCGTGCAACTCACTGGCGAGGGCATCCGGATCGCGGAGGATCATGAACTTCCGGACATAGTTCTCCAACTCGCGCACGTTGCCGGGCCAGTGGTAAGTCATCATGGCATGCTTCAGATCGAGCGTGATGTCCGGCGCAGGCCGCCCTCCAATCGCGTGCTTCTTGATCAGGAACTCAGCCAGCGGCACGATGTCTTCCCGGCGGTCGCGCAGAGGCGGAACTTGCAGATTGATCACATTCAGCCGGTAATAAAGGTCTTCGCGGAAGCTACCGTCGAGAATGGCCTTTTGCAGATCGCGGTGCGTCGCAGCCATGATGCGCACGTCTACCTTGATGGTGTCCTTACCGCCGATTCGTTGGAACTCGTGGTCCTGCAGGACCTGCAGCAGCTTGGCCTGCAACCGAACGTCCATGTCCCCGATTTCGTCGAGAAGAATCGTGCCCCCTTCGGCTGTCTCGAACTTGCCGGCCTTCCTTTGGAATGCGCCAGTGAACGCGCCGCGTTCGTAGCCAAACAGCTCGCTCTCGACCAGCTCCGACGGCAGCGCCGCGCAGTTAAGCTTCAGGAAAGGCTTGTTCGCGCGCGGAGACTGCGCATGCAGTTCTCGAGCGATCACTTCTTTTCCGCTTCCGGTTTCGCCCTGAATCAGCACCGGAACTTCCGACCAGCCTATTTGCCCCACCACTACCTGAATCTCTTTCATACGGGGATTCGTCCCCAGCAGGACATCGGGAAAAGGCCTCGGATTGCGCTCGGCCGCCGCAGGAATCGCACTCTTGGCCTCGATCGCCCTCCGTATCCCCTCACGCAAGTCCTCATGGGACACTGGCTTCGCAAGAAAATCCGTCGCCCCACTCTTCATCGCGGTGACTACGTTCGGCGTGGACGATGCACCAGACAGCATGATTACCGGCAACCGGCGATCCAGGATTCGGATTTCCCGCAAAGTGTCCAAGCCGTCCCGATTCACCATCATGATGTCGAGCAACACGGCCGCCACTTCCGACCTGGATGACCGCAGGCAGCCCAGCACCTCGTCCCCGTCTCGAGCCGATTCCACGGAATAGCCCATGCAAGTCAGAGCGGTCTCGAGATAGCTCAATACCTCCGGCTCGTCCTCTCCCACCAGAATCGTGTACTTCTGATCAGACGCCAGCATGAATACTCACCCTCCGCAGTTCTTCGGACGTCACATCCTCTTCCGCGTCCACTACCGGTGACTGAGACCGGTCGAGCGGAAGAATAACTGAAAACCTCGGGCCCCAATCGGTGTTCTCGGCCCAAACGCACCCGCCGTGCTGCGTAACGATCAAGCGGCAGATCGCCAAACCGAGTCCGCCGCCAGAGCGGTCACGCTCGCCCGCGCACGATGCATACTCCTCGAAAATCGCGTCCAAATGCTCCGTCGGTATCGGCGCGCCGGAGTCCGTGATGTCAATCCGATAGCTGTTCGACTCTCGGTTGAGGCTGCGCCGCCGATCCGCGCCAGGCGGCATTCCAGACTGCCCCGAGCGGCGCTCCCAAAAGAACGGATAGCCACGAACTTCGATCGCACCTGCTTTTGGCGTAAACTTGCAGGCGTTGTCCAGAATGTTGATCAGAACCTGTTCCATCTGTCCCGACTCGAAAAGCAGACCCGCGCCGCCACGTTCGAGTTTGGCCGTGATGGTAATCCGTCTCTCATCGGCGAACGGCGCAATCTCGTGTAAAGCCTGATCCAGGCACTCCCGTACGTCGCCGCGCTGTAAGTCGGGCCGCTTCTTCACATGGTGCGAAATGCTCAACTGGAACATCGCGGAGGCCATCCGTGACAAACGTTGGGCGCTATGCCGCATCCGCCGGAGGACTTCCTGTTGTGCCGCGTTGATGGGCCCGAACGACTCGTCCAGCATCAGTCCGCAGTAGCCGCTGAACGCCGTCAGCGGAGCCCGAAAGTCGTGTACCGCCCGAGCCAGAAAATTGGTGCGGTCATGGTCATACTCCTGCAAGGTCAAATTCGTTTCCACCAGGCATTGAAGAATCTCGTCCCGATCTGCCCTCAACGGATCGTTCCCGCGCGATGAAACGGCAAAGCCGAGAAAAGCGGCCAGGGTGACCGGAGTAACCGGTTTGAGCAGGATGTGCGCCTCCGCGACTGCCATTTGCTCGCGGAGTCGCGGCAGGTCCTTCCGGCTAACCAAATACAGATGCTTGCAGGCAGCCCCGCATCCGTAACTGGAAAACGGGACATCGGCCTGATAATCCCAAATGCACAGGTCCGCTTGGCCGATGGAGTCGCCTGGGCTGGCGGCAGAAAGCGTCCAGGGCTGTGCGAGGATTTCGGCCAGGATCTCCACGCAGATTCGATACAGCTCACTATCCTCTGAAATCAATACTATGTCCATAGCCCCCCCTCAAGGGCACACCGGCAATTCAATGAACCCGCCCCAATTAGGGCAGACCACAATGAATGGTGGTAACCGCCTGCCACAACGTGTCACTCACAAGGTGATTTCTCAGACAAACCCCCGGGACAAAAGCCGTAGCCCTCACGTTTTTTGTCATCGCGAGTTTTCGGGACATCTTCCCGTTTCTCGCGATCCTCACGCCTGGGAACTTTATTATCATAACCTGAGAATAACTAAAGTCAACTGTTCGGTTAGGCTTACGGGTAGTGGTACCATTAGGCCGCTTCGCTGAAAATGGTACCGGTATTTGCCAAAGTTTTGGTTTTCCCCGACCCCCGCTAGGATAAACCCGTGCTCGATGGCGACCCATTTGTCCCGAAAACGGGGGCAAATCGCGAAATCGGAGGCTCTTGCATCGGCATATAGTTATGTCCAGTACCTGTGATGCCTGTGCCCGAGATTTGGATTCGCGGCCAAAAGATTCTCAGTTTCTGCAAAACCATGCTGTAACGCTCTTTATGCAACCCCGTAACAAGACATCATTTGAGCAGTTGGCGGCAGCACTTCTTCAATGGCCACAAAAGTGCCCTCGAAGAAAAAGCTGAACTTATGTCCGCCGATCATGCCTACAACCTTTCGGAATCCCTAACCCAGCGTGATCGCCGCCGGCGCTACCGGGCGCCCGTGAATTGGCAGGTTCAGTTCCATTGGCCGGGGCATTCCGATCTCTTGGTGACCGAGACCCAGAACCTGAGCAGCGATGGATTCTACTGCCGCTTGAAGGCTGAATTCGCCCCTGGCGAAATCGTCGACTGCACTCTCCAGGTTCCGGCGCGCCGTCCCCAGTCGCTGGAAGGGATGCTTGCCATCAAATGCAGGGTCCGCGTCGTGCGCGTCGACGAACCCGACAGCCAAGGCCGCCATGGAATAGGTTGCCACATCGACGATTACCATTTCCCTTCCATTGTCCATGGCTAGGGGACGGGTTACGGCTCGGCCAAACCCGTCACGTTCCGGCTCTCTTTCACGGTCACGTGGCTCCCATCGTCTGCCTGGATCCGCGTGTTCGTGAACTTCCAGTCCTCCGCATTCTGGATGCTGCCCGCCGCCTTGGCCGCGATGTTCAGATCCTGGAACTTGAAGTTCTGCAAGGGCGAATCCGCGTAAGAACTCACCGCAAACCCGCGCTTGACGCCAACCGCTTTGATGCCGGAAATCTGCACGTTGCGGATATGCGGCAGCCCCAACTGCGCCATCACTGGCTCGATCAGCACGCGCCAGTGGTCCGGTACGTTGGTCATACCTTCCGGCACCTTCGCATAACTGTAGCTGGGGTTCCAGTTCAGCGTGACGCCGATCCCCACGTTGACATCCTGGATATCCATGTCGTGGATGACGATGTTCTCCACGGTGCCCCCGCGCGTGCTGGCCGACTTGAACAGGATTCCGTTCGAAACCGATCCCAGCACATGTATGCGGTACACCTCCACGTCATGGATACCGCCGGAGGTTTCGCTGCCGAAGGTCACGCCCGCCGCACCGCCGCGAACCGTGTTGTCGCGAATCACCACGTGCCCGGTCGGCCGGTTGACCCGCAACCCGTCGGCGTCCCGTCCCGCCTTCAGGCAGATTGCGTCGTCGTTGCACTCAATGTCGCAATGCTGCACCAGCACATCCGACGATGAATCCACGTCGATGCCATCCGTGCTCGGTCCTTTGCCGCCGATGTTATTGCGAATGGTGACGCCGTCCACCGTGACCCTCTGCGAATAGCAGATGTGTACCGTCCAGAAGCCCGAGCGCTCCAACTGTAGCCCGGCGAGGTCGACGTTCGAAGACTTGTAGATCTGAATCAGGCGCGGCCGCTGGCAATCGTAGTCGGCGGCCCAGCGAATTCCCCTGGGCTCGTAATCGCGCCTCAGCTTCCAGTATTGGTCCCACCAGACCTTGCCGTCGCCGTCGATTCTGCCCTTGCCGGAAATCCTGACTCCCGATTGTTCATACACGTTGATCAGCGCCGCCGGCCATTTCATCTCGATTCCCGCGACGCGCGTTTGCGTCAGGGGATATCCAGCCAGGCTCTCGACGCCACGGATGTCGGCGCCTTCGTCCAGACGCAAATGTGTGCCCGATTTCAAAAACAGCGCGCCGCTGAGATACACGCCTGGCTGGAGCACGATGGTTCCGCCGGTTTTCGCCGCCGCGTCGATGGCCTTCTGGATGGCCGCAGTGTCGTCGGCTTTGCCATCGCCTTTCGCGCCGTAGTCGACCACGCGAAAGTCGGCACACCACCCGGCGGCCGCAATCACAACCACGCACAAGACAACACGCATCGGTTTCCTTCCCGTGAAGGGCGGCTCACACCCTGTAATACCATTTCTTGCGGTAGGGCGTGTCGACCAGGCTGCTGGCAGTCTCGCTCTCGGAGGGGCACATTCAAAAGGGTAACGCGGCTGTCGGGTTACCAGCCCATCTGAACCATGCGATCGAGAATCAGAGCGCTGTACTGGTTCATACGCTCCGGCCGGCGTTTCAGCGGTGCCGGCAGAATGGCCGCCAGCCGTGCGGCTTGTTGCCGCTCGATACTCTGCGCCGCGATCGCATAATGGTAGCGTGCGGCCGCTTCCGCTCCGTAGATGCCCGGCCCCCACTCGACCACATTCAGGTACAGTTCGAGGATCCTCCGCTTGCCCAAACCGAACTCGGCCACCGGAACCAGCGTAAACTCCACGCCCTTGCGCAGAAAGGAGCGGCCCGTCCCAAAGAAGAGGTTTTTCACAAGCTGCTGCGTGATGGTCGATGCTCCGCGTCCACGGCCCTTCTCCAAGTCATCGTCCACCGCGGTCCGGATTTCGTGCCAGTCGAAGCCGTGGTGCTGGAAGAACCGTGCGTCCTCAGCGGCAACTACCGCATGCTGAAGGTCGGGCGCAATCCGATTGAGCCGGACGAATACATACCGCTCGTGATACGGCTTCTTGTGCATCCACGCCTGCACCCTCCTTTCGATATGCACCGCGGTGAACGGCGGGTCGAGCCAACGCAGAGACAAGAGGCACAGGGCGATCACCGACCACCCAACGAGCCCGGCGATCAGGCACCACCGGAGCAGACGCCGGACCAGGCCTTTGCGCCTCGGTGGTCCGGATCGAGAAGAAGACTTAGCTGACGCCACACTTCAGGATAAGCCGGGCCAGAGCTCCTGGCCGAATCAATCGAAGAACTCGTCAAGCCCCAGATCGTAAACCGGCTCTGTGATCGGGTGGCAACGCTGTCCGGGCCGGGATCTTCCGCTTCCGCCAGTTCGCCGCTCGGCTCTCCCACGCTAACTCGCTCATGTCACTGTTTTTAATTGCAGTTTTGAAGGTCATGTGAACGTCACCCTGCGGTGCCGGAAACTCCGAGCAAGACTGCGGCCTGACCCCGTCGCGCGGTGAAAATGGCAAGATGGCAATCTTAGTTTAGACACTTCGAAAACCGATTGAAATGGCTCGGCCGTGGTGGCATTCTAATTACATGTGAGGGCACGATGGGACGGGTTCTTGACGGCGTTGGAGTGGAATTCACCAAGGAAGAGCGTGACTACATCTTCTTCCTGAACCAGCAGAACGCTCCGCGGGGATGCGTCGGATACTGGTGCGAATGGTGCTACTTCTCGAGCGCCTTTCGCCGGTACTTTCAGGTCGATCATATCATTCCTGTTGCTGCTGCGACGAAATACGGTGTCGGACCGGACTTCATCGGTAGGGTGGACAACGCTTGCGTGCTTTGTGTGGCGTGCAACGGATCCAAGAGCAAATACGGCTTTCCACGCGAAGGGGTTGGCTTAGCCTACCGGGCTCCGAACCAGAACATGACCTGGGGTCCACGCCGGGCCGAGACGTTGACTTGGGAGGACCTAGTCATGATGTGCAAGCGAAAGGGCCGATTTCGTCGCCAGGAGTAGGTCGCCCAAGTCGGAGCGCAAGCGTTTCCCACAGAGGGTTCCAAAGCGGGCGGCGGCCCGACAGGCGGACGAATGCACACGAGCGGCGTGAGCTATGCTGATGTGTTGTTCACAAAACTTTGCGTCCTGATCGCGTGCGCCACAGTGGCTGTCCCCGTGCTGGCTGCCGAAGACCAGCCTTCTGGTAACGGGTGGAAGGGGACTCTGCGTGACGCCCACGGCGTGGCAGTCGCTGGTGCCGTCATCCGCCTACGGTTCGCCGGCACGAAGGCGTCGGCCACCACGCGCAGTAACGGCCAGTTTGCGTTCGCTGCCCTTCCCGCCGGCGATTACTCGGTCTCGGTGGACTATAAGGGCTCCACTGTAACGTGCTCGATGCCACTCCGGCTGCCGGGCAGCGGGTCAGTGGCTGTCCTCGAATTGTCGGCCGAGGGCGCGCTCTCGCTCCTCGCTGGCAAGGAAACTCGCGCCGGCACCGGGGGCGAGCAGTTGTCTGCCAAAGCCGTCTCGGCGATGCCACTGAACAAGCGCGACTTCAGTCAGTTGCTTCTGCTGGCGGCCGGCACCATGACCGACACCAACGGCGCATCCAATTTCACGCAGCAGTTCGCCGTGAACGGGCAGCGTGGCACCGCGGCCGTGTTTGCGATGGACGGCGCGGACAGTACCGATCCCGAAATGGGAGGGGCCACTTTCACCAACTTCAACGTCGATGCGGTGCAGGAGATTCGCTCCAGCTCGGGTTGGATGCCCGCCGAGATCGGGCGTGGAGCCGCAGGCTTCACCGACATCATCACGAAGTCGGGTGCGAATCTGGTGCATGGTTCCGCGTTCGAGTTTCTGCGCAATGCCGCGCTCGATGCGCGTAACTTCTTCGACTACCGCACACTCGCCAGTTCCAGCCGCATTCCGCCCTTCATCCGTAACGAGTTTGGCCTGACGGCCGGCGGTCCGCTGACGATTCCGCATGTCTACGGCGGCCACAACCGGACCTTCTTCTTCGCCGAGTATCAGGGGTTTCGCCAGGTGCTCAGCGACACAGAGGTGCTGCCGGTCCCCACCGCCGCCGAACGCCAGGGTTTCGACACCACAGCATACGCGGGCGACACGCTGATTGTGCCGGTGGATCCGCGCATCGCGACAGTGCTGGCGCGTTATCCTCTGCCAAATGACGCGCAGGGCCCCTACGGTGCGCGCACGTGGGCCGGTTCGTCGAAGGTGACCACCGTTGCCGATCAGTTCTCCGCGCGCATCGATCACAACCTATCCGACAAGTCGAAGTTGTTCGGGCGGTTCACTATGGCTGACAACACCGGCCCGGACACCAATCCCGACCAAACCGCTCTCTCTCACGAATTCGCCGTGGGATTTCTGGATCGCCAGCGCAACGCCGTCATCACTCTGGCGCGCACGCCGTCGCCCACCACTACTCAGGAATACTCGATCAGCTTCACGCGTACCACGCCGTCGTTCCCAACGCCCGATCGCACCGATCCTTCGCTGGTATTCGGCGATGGACTTTACGAAGCGTTCAATGCGGCGGGCGGTTCCGTCATGGCGGAATATGGCAATCTGTTTCAGGCGCGGACAAACCTCACGCGAATTCGTGGGAAGCATACTTTCAAAACCGGCGGCGAGGTTCGCTCCAATCGCGATACCACGCTGTTCGGGCTGAATCCCAACGGTCAGTACCAGTTCGGTGGTGGCGTGGCATATTCGCCTGCAGCGATCCGCTCCCTCAGCGGGACGCACGATATTCAGGTGGGCGATCCGCTGCCAGACACGCTGACCGGTCTACTCACCGCGAGCGCGTTTACCTACACCATCGCCGTGGCACCGCCGATGTTCGCGCAGGGAGACTCCATCGGCGATTCGGCCATCCACCGTGACTCCTACAATGCATATTTTCAGGACAGTTGGAAAGTCACTGACCGGCTGACGCTGAACTACGGTTTGCGCTACGAGATCACCTCGCCCATTCGCGAGGAGGAGAAACGCACATCCGCGCCCATGCTTTCGGGCGGAACGGGGCCGCCCGGGTCGGAGTTGATCGTTAACCCGCGGCCCGGATACAACCTCGACAGGAACGGCTGGGGGCCGCGGCTCGGCGTGGACTGGCGCGTCGCCTCGAACACCACCGTGCACGTTGGCGCCGCCATCACCACGCTGCTGGTCAATCTATGGCAGGACAACTCACTCACCGGCAGCACGCCGTTTGTCGTATATCCCCGCCTCACCGCCGCGCCTGGCCAGTCGATTCGCTACGGCATGACCATCACGCCGCAGCAGTTGCCCTCCGTCTACACGCCGGATGGGAAACTGGTTTTCGCTTCGGGAGACTCGAAGCAGGTGGCTCCGAACACTCTTATGGATGTGCTCCGCTTCGAGCAGGACCTTGCGGCGATCTCTCCCGATCATCAGATCACGCCGCTCTCCGTTGGTGGCATCGCGCCCAACTTCAGCGGCGGGTACGTGGGCACCTGGACGGCAGGCATCGAACACAAAGTCCGCGGTGTCACGTTGAATGGAGCCTACGTGGGAACCGCGGGAATCAAGTTGCCGAGCATGGACTTTCCCAATGGTTTTTCCGGAGCGGACCCCGCCTTCGCGCCCTACACACAATTCGATTCCTCGGGCCTCGTGACCGGTGGGTACGGGCCAGTCGCCGAAATAACCAACCGCTCGCACTCCACCTACCATGCCCTGCAACTGTCCGCACAGAACAACCTGACCGCCTTCGGCCTCGGGTTTCAGGCCAGCTACACGCATTCCAAATCCCTCGACGATACCAGCGCCGTGATTGGCGGCTTCATTTCCGGTTCCTCGGGCGCTGTCGCCCAGACCGCGCCGATGAATCCGTTCGATCCCGCGTTGGACAAAGGGCCGTCCGGCTTCGACATCAAGGATGCGGCCAGCTTCAGCCTTTTCCAGGATCTACATGCGGATTCGGTGCGCCTGCTGCGGCCTCTGGGCAAGACGCTCACCCGCGGTTGGCAATTGCTGGGCATCGGGACATTCCTCACCGGCCTCCCTTTCACCATCTACTCGGGCGTGCAGCAAACCGGAGTCGGCGCGGGCGGCACCGACCGGCCCGATCAGATCGGAGTCCCCGACCTCTCGACTAGCCGCACCATACGGGAGGACTATTTCGGACTGGGAGCGGACAACGCTTCCCTATTCTCCGTTCCGATCCATGTGCCCGGCGGAACCGGACCGAATGACGGGCGCTTCGGCACGCTCGGCCGAAACACGTTCCGCGGTCCGGGTTTCCACAATGCGGATGTCGCGCTCATCAAGGACACACCCGTCGGAAAGCGAGGGGCAGCCGAACTAGGCACGATCCAATTCCGCGCCGAGTTCTTCAATCTGTTCAACATCGTGAACTTCGGCCTGCCCGCCAACACCGTCACTGGGCCCGGCTTCGGCATGATCAGCCGCACCGCCGGTTCGTCGCGGCAGATCCAGTTTTCACTTAAGCTGATCTTCTGAACGCAAGCGGAAAACGGGATTTCGAGCCCCAAGCGGGCAGAACACTTATTGTCCGCATCGTGTCTCCGGTTCTCCAGTGGTCGGAGCACGATGCCGCAGCGGAGGTCGAACGAACCATCCAACTCCTGGAGAGGATTCACGGGGTAACCGCGGCCGCGTAATCGAAGCCGCCGTTTAGGTGCTCACAGCCGTGCGTATATAACGACTCCGGTTCGTTGCTAAGGGAGAACGGCGCTTGGTAGGCTGTGAAGCGGGGGCGCCGGACTCAATAGAAGCATCGGCCGACCACCGGCGGCCTCGGGATGAGGCGTTATGCAATCGAACCGCCGCATGTTTCTGAAGGTCGCCGGCGCGGCGCCTGCCGCCGTCGCTGTGGGAGCGCAGGCTCCGGTCGCAGCCACGCCGCCTGCTACTCCCCGTGGCGGGAGCCCAGTTGCCGCTCCGGCCACCGTTGACTGGCCGCGGCGGTTCACCGGCCAGCAGCTCTCGATGATTGCCTTCCCACTGGGTGGCATTGCCGCCGGCTCCATCGCTCTCGGTGGCAGGGGCCAGTTGCGTGACTGGGAAATCTTCAACCGGCCGGAGAAAGGCAACGCGCCGCCCTATGCCTATGCATCCATCTGGGCCCAACTGCCCGGCAGGAAGCCCGTCGCCAAGGTAGCTGAGTCGCGCATCCTGGCGCCCTATGAAGGCGCCAGCGGCTTGGGCTCGAACAACTCGCCGGGGCTGCAACGGCTCGATTCCGCGGTGTTCACGGGCGAGTATCCGATGGCGCACATCGACTTCCGGGACCGCCGCTTGCCGGTGAAGTTGGCTCTCGAAGCCTTCACGCCGTTCTTCCCCCTGGATGCCGACGCTTCCGGGCTGCCCGCCGTAGTGCTGCGTTACAAAATCACCAACCCCAATTCGGTAGCCGCGCAGGTGGGGCTTTGCTTTTCGATCGACAATCCGCTGCGCGACTATGTGGACGCAGGGATGGCGCGCCCGCCGATCGACCAGCGCACCAACGAGCGGCGTGAGGCCGGCGCGCTGCACGGCTTGGTAATGACGAATCCCGCACTCGCCGCGGACAACCCGCTGTTCGGCAATTTCACCTTGGCGGCGCTGGGCGGAGGCGAAGTGAGCGTCTGGCGAGGCTGGCCGCAGGGCCGCTGGTGGAACAGCCCGATGAGATTTTGGGACGAGTTCGCCGCCAAGGGACGCCTTGAGGGCGAGCCCAATCCGCGCAGCGCCGTGGGGGCGGTGTGCGTACACAAAGAGATCGCCCCAGGCGCGGAGACCAGCATCGCCTTTGTCCTCGCCTGGCACTTCCCCAACCGCACGCCGCAGCGCTGCGGTTGGCACGCGGAAAAGGGCTACGAGAAGACCGTTATTGGTAACTATTACTGCACTCAGTACGAAGATTCCTGGGCCGCGGCCGAGCATCTGGCGCGGAACCTCGAACCACTGGAAGCGAAGACCCGCCTATTCGTTCAGACAATGCGCGACTCCACACTGCCAGGCGCCGTGAAGGACGCGGCGATGAGCAATCTCTCCACGCTCGTCACTCAGGTCTGCTTCCGCACGGCGGACGGGGAGTTCCACGGCTTTGAAGGCGCGAACGACCAGGGCGGCTGCTGCCATGGGTCGTGCACGCATGTGTGGAACTACGAAACGGCGACCGCGCACCTGTTCCCATCTCTCGCCCGCAGCCTGCGCAACGCCGCCTTCGGTTACATGATGGACGACACCGGTGCGATTCATTTCCGGGAGACACTACCCAAGGGCACGGGCCGCTCGGGCTTCGCAGCGGCGGACGGACAAATGGGCCAGATCATGAAGGTCTACCTGGACTGGCGGCTATCCGGCGACACTGCATGGCTCAAACAAATCTGGCCGCGCACCAGGAAAGCAATCGAGTTCGCCTGGATGGCCACCGGCTGGGACCCGGAAAAGACCGGCGTGCTACAGGGTCCGCAGCACAACACATATGACGTGGAGTTTTACGGACCAAACCCGATGTGCGGCATCTACTACCTCGGCGCGCTGCGCGCCTGCGAGTCGATGGCGCAGACCGTGGGTGACGCGGAGTTCGCGGCGGAGTGCCACGCGCTGTTTGAGAAGGGATCGAAGTGGATTGACGCGAACCTGTTCAACGGCGAGTTCTATGTTCAACAGGTTCGCGGCTTGAAGAAGGACCGGATCGCCAAGACCTTGGTTTCCGATATGGGCTCGGACAACAGCGAGCGGCCTGAGTACCAGGTGGGCGCAGGCTGTTTGGTGGATCAGTTGGTTGGACAATACCAGTCGGAAGTCTGTGGTCTGGGACTGTTGGTGAACGAAGCGCATGTGCGCAAGACGCTGGATGCCATCTTCCGCTACAACCACAAGCGCGACCTCTCTCAGCACGATTGCGTCCAGCGCACCTTTGCGTTGAACGACGAATCCGCCATCGTCATTTGCGATTATGGCATGGCCGAACGGCCGGCGGTTCCGTTCCCGTACTACGCCGAAGTGATGACCGGGTTCGAATACCAGGCGGCGGCGCTGATGATCTACTACGGCATGGTCGGCCAGGGTTTGGAGTGCATCGAAGACATTCGCCGCCGCTATGACGGACAGTTCCGCAATCCTTGGGACGAGGCCGAATGCGGACACCACTACGCTCGCGCCATGGCCACCTGGTCGGGCGTGCTGGCGCTGAGCGGATTCCGCTACCACGCTTCCAACGCTGCCGTGACGGTCGCCCCGCGTGTTCCACACGATCGCTTTACCTGCTTCTGGTCCGCCGCCGCCGGCTGGGGCACATTTTCCACCGGACCCGGCCTGGAAATCAAGGTCCTTCACGGCAGTCTGCCCTGCCGGTCCTGCGAGTTCCCGGCTCGCGGTACCGCCGGCGTAGCAACGCTCAACGGAATAGCGGTCGCTCATCGCGTCGAGCGCTCCGGCTCCCTCGCCCTGTTCCGGTTCCCGGAGCCTCTCGTACTCGCCGAAGGCGGTGTTCTGAAACTCAACATTCACGCATGAGTGAGCCTCCCCATCTGGTAGTCGTGCCGGGTTCTTGGGCGCCGGCAAGACCACACTCATCTTCGCCGCCGCCCGCCTGCTCGCGGACCGCGGGCTCCGCAGCACCATCATCCTGAACGATCAGGGCGAATCTTTAGTCGATACGGAATTCGCGCGATCGAGCGGTTTCCACGCAGGCGAGGTCACCGGCGGTTGCTTCTGCTGCCGCTTCTCCGAACTCATCCGTATCGCCGATCAACTCCGCGCGCACTCGCCCGACGTCATCTTCGCCGAGCCAGTCGGCAGTTGCACCGATCTCTCCGCCACCATCCTGCAGCCCATCCAGGACGCCTACCGCGATGCGTTTCAACTCGCGCCATTGACCTTGCTGGTCGACCCTCGCCGTGCCCAACAACTCGAGTGCCCCGACGTCGCTTTCCTCTTCCGAAAGCAATTGGAAGAAGCGGATCTAGTCTGCTTTACCAAATCCGACCTCTACCCGGATCCGCCGCACCTCCCAGGATTCGACGCGCGTCAACTCAGTGCCCGTACTGGCCAAGGCATCGCTGCGGGCTGGATGAAACCATGTCCGGCAGGCTCGCTCTCGGTGGCGCAATTCTGGAAATCGATTACGAGCCCCATGCCCAGGCCGAGGCGGCGCTCGCCTGGCTCAATGCCGAGGCCCATCTCGCGTGCCATCCGCCTCTCTCGCCAGCCATGTTGATCGGCCCGCTTCTGGATCGGCTGGACCGCGAACTCACTCAGGCCGGAATCCCCATCATGCACTTGAAGGAACTAGATCGCACGCCCACCGGATCGCTCAAAGCCGCTCTCTGCACGAATGGAGAAGAGCCCTTCGTGGAAGGTGCGCTCGACGCATCTCCCGCCACCAACCACCATTTGCTACTCAACCTGCGCGCCGCTGCCCCTCCCGAGCCCGTCCTCGCCATCGTGGCGCGAGCCTTGGAAAGCTTGCCCGGCCGCATCTCCGCTCTTCGGCTCCAGTGCCTCGGCCCCGCTGCCCCGAAACCGGAGCTCCGGATTACAAAGCGAGTGTAAGCCGCTAAGTTGTCTTCGGTCGCCGGTGGGCATGACGTGCTCCAGGCCCAGCTTGAAAGATCCAACGTTCAAGAGGCCGCCCTCGTCCAACGGCACTTAGCTGGAGGTGGTGCGGATTAGGAAACCGACCATGGGCGTCTGTCAGGACTAACTTCGCTACGGCTCGATGGATAGGTCTTGTATGCAAACCGGCTTCACGGGAGCAATCCGCCTGTTCGAGTGCTTGGCCGGCGGTCCAAACGGGTGGAATGTTAAACTGGTTGTCGGCACGTCTTTGAAACCAATCCGGTTTGGAACATCGCAAAAATGGACCTATTCTCTCCGGCGCAAGTTGTCGGATACATCGCTCTTGCTCTCGGCACTACGGCTTTTCTTCAAAAAAGCGATGACCGTCTCAAGTTTTTCAATGCGACTCAGGGCCTGGTTTACGCCCTGCACTTCGTCCTATTAGGGAATCTTCCCGCTTCCGCCAGTTCACTCATTTCATCATTGCGGTCATTCCTGGCGCTGCGATACCGGTCATGGGCGCTTGGTGCAGCGATCGTCGCTGCGAATGTCGGCATGGGCGTGGCGTTCGCCAGAAACCCAGCCGGCTGGTTACCCGTAATCGGCTCGTGCATTGCGACATTTGCGATTTTTACCATGAGGGGCGTGCCGTTCCGATCCGTGTTGCTGGTCAGCACACTCCTGTGGTTAGCCAACAATATCATCACCGGCTCGATCGGCGGTACGTTGTTGGAATTGGCAAATGCGACAATCAATATCTCGACGATGATCCGCATGCTCAAATCGTCGCCGAAGGCCCAGTCGCAGTGCCAGGGTCTCGCCCCATCGGCGCGGGGGTAGCTCGATCAGACCAAGGATCGGTGTCCCGCCGCTTTGCGGCACACCTCAGATGAGCCCTGCCACACAGCTTTCTGCCCGCGGGAATGGAACTTGGACTTCACGGAAGTGATACCGGCGCTGGGCGGCAAGATGCCACCAGGTCAGTCGCTGGCGTGCAGCGACGCGGAGTTCTTGATGGATACAGATCTGAAACGGCGCGTAATCAACTGGCTGATCCTGGCTACCGCTAGCCCAAGGCGGATGATTCGCCACGAGCGGAACTGGCGCCATTCCTTGGCCAGCGCCTCGAAGTCCGCGATGGCTTTGTCGGCCTTCGCTTCCAACTGGGCGATATGTTGCAGCCCTTTCTCGTGAAGCTCCCGGTTGGTTTCGCAAAGCTGCTGAACAATCATGTGCGACTCGCGTACGGAGCGTTCGCGCTCGGCCATCTGGCGCCGTACTGCCGATATGCCCGAGGAATCCTCATCGATCGGGATCGATGGTCGTAGCGTCGCAGCCCGGCTGGCCAGTTGCTGCATCTCCGCAATTCCCGATTGGATTTCAGCCGAAGCTGGCACGGCGGCCTTTTTGGCGTCGCGCCATGAGCACCAGTGGGGCGAACAGCCTGAGGCAACGTACCGTCCGGAGATCATCCGGCTGCGCTTCGCCAGCGCAGCCGGGCTATTCCAAATGGAGATCAGAGGAGCCTGATAGAGATTGCCAACCGGTTCGGCGAGAAAACAGACGTGTACGTCTCCGTTCTCGGCCACGAAGAGTGTGGTCCAGGGATTGGGACACAGGGGAACACGATCTTCGGTACTTGTCGGCGACGCATCGGAAGATGCCGCGCCCGTCAATCCTTCGCTATCGGGATACAACCCTTCGGAATGTTCCCGAAGGAAAGACGCATCCAGCCGATGCTCACGGAAAAGCGACGTAAACCCGCTCGTCCGGATAGCTCGGAAACGAAGGCGCCCGAGAGGCAGCAGCTTCTGCAGTATTTGGTATACTTCGCGCACCTCGGCGTCGGACGCGATCACTTCGTCGCGCACTAATGTGGGATGTCGAGATGAATTCTCGCGGTTGATTTCCGGAGTCTGGAGCGAGATTTCGGAAAACCCGCTCGCTGCCATCAGCTCAAAATACTGTGGAAGCTCGCGAAAGTTCGACCGCATGACCACAAAGAACGAATCGAGGTACGGCATCTCGCTGGCAAGTTTGCTTTTCCAGCGGTGGATGCGCTCCACGTTGGCCAGCACCGCGTCCAGTTGTGCGCCACAGCGCAGCCCAGCATAGGTAGCGGCCGTGCCGCCATCGATCGAGACGGTAAGGTTTCGGAAAGGAATACGGACAATCCGCTCGGCCCAGCGCTCGTCGATGAGGGTTCCATTGGTGCTGGCGCTAAGAACAGGCCGGCGGACCGTGCCGGCAACATCTTCGGTCAGATCGGCAAAACCTGGATAGGCAAATGCCTCACCGCCTTGGACACGCAGTGTCGAAAGATAGGGATAGAAGGCGCGGAACTCTCGCCGCAACTCGTCGCCAATTGACTTGGGCTTGAGCAGGTTGTCGCCATTCTTGGCTTGGTAACAATGCGGGCAGTCAATATTACAGCCGTTTGCCAGAACCAACCCCAGGATGCGTGGGAGCGAGTGCAGATACAGATGCTGCCGACTGAACTCGATCTCACTCAGACGCAGATTGGCGCGATACGCGCTTTCCTCCACATCTGTCGAGTCTTCAATGCCGGCCGGCATGGTGCCGCCCCTTTCATCTCAGCGGAAGCGGATTGCACACACCCCAGGATAACGGAACTGCCGCCCGCAGAGAAGTATCGACATCCGACTTCGACCCTCGCCACCAGCCGTGCCGCTCGCCAGCCCCAGACCAGCTCAGGCGGTCTTGTGCGTGCCGGGCGTGACGCTCATTTTGTCGATCTCGTTGAAGTAGACTTTGCGGCCTTCGTCCATCGCCTGATTGGATAGGATCACAGCCACCGCGTCGGCCAAGCCGATCTCCAGATCGGCCCGCGGGCGGCCGCCGTCGCGGCAATTCTGGAAGAAGCTCTCCAGTTCCACATCCACCGGGTTGCGCGATTCTTCCTGCACCATCACGCCTTTCGAATACAGCCACCTGCGGGCATACTTCACCTCGCGTTCGAGGAAGCTGTCCTTGCCGTCGATAGCCAGGTCGCCGGTCATCAGCGGAATCGGCCCGTTGGCGCCGCCGGAAGCGATCATGGTGGCGCCGGCCACGAACGGCTGCTGCTTCTCATTGGCCTTCGCGACGGTGGTCGACTTGGGCGGCTCTCGATACCACCAGGCCACCGGCTTGTGCAGGTCGTCGCCTAACGTGATCTCAATCGTGCCGTCCGTTCCCATGATCGTCTCGCCCATCTCCGGCCGCGCCCCGTTGAAGCAGGGCAGAAACTGGTTGGTGCTAATGGCGGAATAGGTAAGCTTCTTTCCCGCGGGATAGCGGTAGATCAACTGGATGTTGTCGTAAACGTCGCGGCCGTCCGTAAGGGTATCCAGACTGCCAAGTCCCATTACGAACTCCGGCGCGCTACCGAACACCCAATCGGCGATGTCGACCTGGTGCGATGTCAGCTCGGCGGGCAGGCCGCCGGAAAACTGCCGGAATAAGCGCCAGTTGTAGACGTTGGACGGCCCGCCCGGTTTCATCGTCCACAGCACGCTGGGCTTGTTGATCATGTTGCGGTGCCACTGCGCGTGGATGTGATGCACGTCGCCCAGGACGCCCTTGTCCACCATGTCCTTCACCATCCGGTAGAACTGGCTGTACCGCCGCTGCAAGCCCGTCTGCATGACCTGTTTCGGCCGCGCTGTGGAAAGCGCGCGCAGCGCGTGCACCTCGTCCGGCTTGAACACCAGACACTTTTCGCAGAAGACGTGCCGGCCGCTCGCGAGCGCATCCCGCGCAATCGGATAGTGTACATAGAGCGGCGTGATGACGAAGATGGCATCGAGATCCTTGCGGTCCAGCAGCTCCCGGTAGTCCTTGTAAGTTTTCGGATGGTTGCCGATGGTCTGCACGCCGTGGTCGAGCGCGGTCTGCTCCAGGTCGCACAGCGCCACGCAGCGGCCGTTCGAAATGTTTTTGAGGTGCTTCAACAGGTAGCTGCCACGGCTGCCGGTGCCGATCATGCCGTATTGCACCTGGTCGTTGGCGGCTTTCACTGTTTGGATCGCCGGAGCGCCTTCTATAACGGCAGCCACGGCAGCGACGGCGCCGGCGGTCTTCAATAAATCGCGGCGGGAAAAATCCGTCTCCTGCGACATCGGGAACCTCGTGCGGGGAATTTTGGTTTGATTGTAGCATGGCGAAATCACACCCTTTCTTTAGCGTTCCGATACCGCCCGAAGAGGGCTCGGCGCTCGAAACCGCAACCCGCCCTGGCCGCACATCGAACGATTCACCATGCTATAGTCTGGCCATGATGTCGGATCATGGTGTTTCCCGCCGTTCTTTTCTCGCCGCTTCCGGAGTCGCCGGCCTGGCGTTCGGTGCCACGCCTGCAACCATCCCGGTCGGTCTGGAACTCTATTCGGTTCGCGAGGAGCTGGCCAAAGATACGATGGGGACCTTGCGCGCCGTGGCGCGCGACGGTTACCAGGTGGTGGAATTCTATGCGCCCTACTTCGCTTGGACCGCCGACTATGCCAAGCAGGTGCGCAATCTGATGGACTCGCTCGGCATTCGCTGCAACTCGACCCATAACGGTGGCGATTCGCTGGCCCCCGAAGGCATCGGCAAAGCGATCGAGCTGAATCAGATTCTCGGCTCGAAGTACATCGTCTGGGCTAGCGCTGGCAAGCCCAACGGCCTCGATGGCTGGAAGGCCGTCGCCGCGAAGTTGACCGAAGCCGCCGCCAAGCTGAAGCCGCTCGGCATGGCCACCGGCTATCACAACCATCAATTGGAATTCACGCCCATCGAGGGCAAGCGCCCCATCGAGGTGATCGCCGCTAACACGCCCGCCGACGTGATGTTGCAGCTTGACGTCGGCACCTGCATCGAAGCCGGCTCCGACCCGGTGGCCTGGATTAAGGCCAACCCCGGCCGCATCCACTGCATTCACTGCAAGGATTGGTCGCCAGACAAAGGCTATCAGGTTCTCTTTGGCGAGGGCGTGGCTCCGTGGCCCGCCATCTTCCAGGCGGCCGAAAACGGCGGTGGCATCGAATACTATCTCATCGAGCAGGAAGGCAGCCGCTTCCCGTCGCTGGAAGGTGTCGAACGCTGCCTGGCCAACTGGAAGCACATCAAGGCCTGAAGCGCGGCAGCGGTGGGTCGGTTTCCGATTTCACGACCACACTACCAGGTGACACCGGACATTCCCGGTGAAGACTGAGCCATTTCAAGAAAACTGCGGCGCGGTGTAGTGTAATTGCGTCCCCGCGGGTCTTAGAACTGTCATGCGCAAAGCACTCACATGGCTATGTCTCGCCATTCCCGTATTGGCCCAACACCTGACCATCGGGGCGGAAGGCGGCCTCCGGCTCACGGGAGACTCACCGGACTACGGCCCGCCGGGCTACGCGGGTTATTCCGGCTCCTCGGATTCCAAGCCGTACCTGGTCGGTCCGAAAATCGAGGTGGGGCTGCCACTTCACTTTGCATTAGAGGCCGATGTGCTCTATAGCCGCCTCGGAAACACCCTGAATTTCTGGTTGATAGGCGAGTCATGGGTGAGCCGTACCATTGCCAATTCGTGGGCGTTTCCCGTTCTAGTCAAGTACCGTTTACCGGTTGCTCGCACGCATCCGTTTCTGTCACTGGGATTCGAGCCGCGATATGCCAGCGGAAAGATCAACACGATCAACTACGGGTTTCCTCCATTTGATCCAGATGTGACGTTCTCTTCGGTAGGTTGGCACGCGCACGACCAGGCATGGGTGCTGGGTGCAGGGATCGGAATTGGCCTCTGGAAAATCCGCATCACCCCGGAACTTCGCTATTTGCGCTGCAAGGTTCCGGCGAGTCCGTCTCCCGACGACGCCTCGTATTACTTGACGGTGCCGCAGAACGAGGGCCAGTTGCTGCTCGGTATAGAGTGGCCCGTGAAATAGGCGGCAGCCCTCGACCGGATGAGACCCCGGTAGCATTGCCAGGAAGTGCCGACCGCCGCTTGGCCGTATCGCGCCCAAACGGCCAAACTGCGGCTTTGGGATCACCCGGCTCGCCTTAGCTTCTCAAAGGCTGCCATGATCCCCGGCTCGTCTTTCACCTCTGCCAACGGCTGGAGATTCGCCGCGATATACTGCCAGTCCAGTGCGGCGCGCTGGCGGATTACGATTGTCTCTGCATCGAGTACATCGCGCGGCCGGAACGCGAAGAGCTTGAGGACGATCAGGTCTTCCGCCGAGCAGGTTCGCAAGGCGGATTTTGCATTCGCGCGAACCACGCCTGCTGCTCGACCAGCCCCGAGGTTGACGAGGGCGCTGGGAGGGCGAGGTCGTCCCCTTCTAAGATCTGCCGACAGCCTCTTGTGTGTCGACGGATTCGAGCTCAATTCGACGAAGGAATGCCAGTTCCTCGCCCGCGCGACGCCATGTCTCCACCCACCGCCGGAGAAGGGAATCGTCCGGGCTATCGTGCTGTGACATCGCGCTTTCATCATAGCAAGACGTCATAACGAGCCGGCTACCGGCGCGGCGGCGGCAGCCAAATATTCACAGTTTGTAGAGAACCCCAGCGCCCAGTTGCGCGGGCGTTCGCTTTCTCTTATCGTGGTTATACACTTTATGGCCACCAAGACTCCCATCACGGTCGCTCACGGCGACGGCATCGGACCGGAAATCATGAACGCCACGCTCCAGATTCTGGAGGCGGCGGGCGCAGCTCTCGATATAGAGACTATCGAAATTGGCGAGAAGGTTTACCTGCGCGGCAACTCGACCGGCATTGAACCCGCCTCGTGGGAGTCCCTGCTGCGGACCAAGGTGTTTCTCAAGGCGCCCATCACTACTCCGCAGGGTGGCGGTTTCAAGAGTCTCAACGTAACCACGCGCAAAACGCTGGGACAGTACGCCAACGTGCGGCCGTGCGTGTCCTACTTTCCGTTCGTCGACACCAGGCATCCCAACATGGACCTGGTGATCGTGCGCGAAAACGAAGAGGACCTCTACGCCGGCATCGAGTACCAGTTGACCCCGGAAGTGACTTCCTGCATCAAGCTGATCTCGCGGCCGGGGAGCGAAAGAATCGTGCGCTACGCCTTCGAGTACGCGCGCCGCCACAATCGCAAGAAGGTCACCGTCTTCATGAAGGACAACATCATGAAGATGACCGACGGGCTGTTTCATAAGGTCTTCGACGAAATTGCCAAAGACTATCCGGACATTCAGAACGAAGCCTGGATCGTGGATATCGGCGCCGCCAAGATGGCCGATGGGCCGGAGAATTTCGACGTGATCGTGATGCCGAATCTCTACGGCGACATTCTCTCCGACGTGGCCGCTCAAATCGCCGGTTCGGTGGGGCTGGCGGGCTCGGCCAACATCGGCGATAAGTGCGCTATGTTCGAAGCCATCCACGGCTCGGCGCCGCGGCGCGCCGGTCAGAACCTGGCCAATCCCTCCGGCCTGCTGCTGGGCGCAGTGCTGATGCTGGTTCACATCGATCAGCCGGAGGTGGCGGAGCGCGTCCACAACGCCTGGCTGCGCACCATCGAGGACGGAATTCACACTTACGATATCTTCACCGAAGGCGTCAGCACGCAGAAGGTGGGAACGAAGGAATTCGCGGCCGCCGTGATCGCGCGCGTCGGCCAAAAGCCAGCCCGGCTGAAGCCCGTGAGTTACGCGCGGCGTCCGGTGGCGCCGCCGCCGGCTCGCGCCTCGGCAGCCGTTTCCACTGCCGTGGAGTTGAAGGGCATCGACGTCTTCGTCTATTGGCCTTCGCGCGATCCCGATGCGCTGGCCGCGGTGGTGGGCAAGCTGGCCGGCGATGGGCTCGATCTCCAGATGATCGATAATCGCGGGGTGAAGGTATGGCCCGCCGGACGTGCCGAGACCTTCTGCACCGACAGCTTCCGCTGCCGCTTCATGGCCGTTGGCGGCACGGACATGGCGAAGTGCGTTGCCCTGCTCTCACGCGTGGCCCAGGCCGGCATCGAGATCGCCGCCACACAGGCGCTGCGCACTTTCGACGGCCAGCCCGGCTTCTCGCTCGCCCAGGGACAGTAGAATATAGGTTATGGCCGACACGCCGCTGGTCGCCGTCATCATGGGCAGCAAATCGGACTGGGAAATAATGCGCCAGGCCGATGAGGTGCTCGCTAAGTTTGAAGTTCCGCACGAGTGCCGCGTGCTTTCGGCGCACCGCACGCCAGCGCAAACCGCGGAGTATGTGGGCCAGGCCGAATCGCGCGGCATGGAAGTGGTGATTGCCGCCGCCGGTGGCGCCGCGCACCTGGCCGGCGTTTGCGCCGCGCACACTCTGCTTCCCGTGCTCGGCGTGCCGATGGAGAGCGCGTCGCTGAAGGGCCTGGATTCGCTGCTCTCGACCGTGCAGATGCCGGCCGGTATCCCGGTCGGGACGCTCGCCATTGGTCCAGCGGGCGCGCGCAACGCCGCGCTGCTGGCTATCGCCATCCTGGCCACCAGCCGGCCCGCATTGCGCGAGAAACTCCGCCGCTTCCGCGCCGAACAAAGCGAAAAGGTGCTGCGCGAAAGTCTGCCGTAGGTGGGCATGCTTTAGCGGCCCTGTCCTTCCTGCTTCTCCCGAACCAGCGATTCGCGGGCTATCGCGGCGCGCGTGCTATTATTGGGTCGGAAGACCTTGCTCGAGGAATCGGCATGATATTTGGAAACTTCAGCCCCGTGGAATTCATCTTGATTTTCCTCGTGGCGCTCATCCTGTTCGGTCCAAAGAAACTTCCTGAGATCGCACGGACGGTCGGCAAGGCATTGACCGAATTCCGGCGCGCCTCCAACGAGTTGAAGGCGACGTTTGACCGTGAATTGAAAAATATGGAGGCGGAGACGGGTATCAAGGAAGTGGTCAACCAGTATCGTTACGATACTTACAACGCCGACTACTCCGCTTACAACACCAGCGATGACGCCGCGTACGTTGCGCCGTCATTAGAGATAGCCTCAAGCTCGTCCACTGCAAGCGCATCCGCAACTGAGGGCGCTGAATCACCCGTGCCGGTCGTACCGGAAGGAACCATTGCGCACGATCCGGCCAGCGGACACGAGAGCGTGAACCCTGGCCCCGCGGCCAACGCCGCCGCGGATCCTGCGCCCTCCCCGGCTTCGACAAACGCGGAACAGCAAACGTAACGAATGGACTCATCCGAAGAACAGACGCGGGGCGGTCAGCCTCCACGCGGATCCTCGCCTGCCCCTGGCGCGCTCGAACGAGCCAGACGGCGGATGGGCGGCGGTGCGCCTCCGCCGCCAGACGATGGCGAAGAAGATGGCATGTTGCGCATGTCGTTTCTCGAGCATCTCGAGGAATTGCGCAAGCGCATCATCTCCGCTCTGGTCGGCGCCGTCGTCGCTTTTTGCGTGAGCTTCTCGTTCTCCGGCCCATTGTGGAACATCATCAAGCAGCCCGCCGTATCCACGCTGAAATCGCTCGGCTACGAGCCGCGCCTGGTGCAGATCACGCCGATGGAAACCATCAACATCATCTGGTTCAAGCTGCCCATGGTGTGCGCCATCTTTCTTGCGTCGCCGTGGGTGGTTTATCAGGTATGGGCCTTCATCTCGCCCGGGCTGTACCGCAAGGAGCGCCGATGGGCCGCGCCATTCATAGTGTCCTCCGCCGGGTTGTTCATCCTAGGCGGCCTGTTCGCCTATTTCGTCGCGTTTCGAGTGGCCCTGAAGTTCTTGTTGGGTATGGGCCATGGCATGGACATCGTTCCCTTCGTGTCGGTCAGCGAGTATTTCGCCATGTTTGTCAACGTGGTGTTAGGGATCGGTTTGGTCTTCGAACTTCCGGTGGTTATTTTCTTTCTTACGCTACTGCGGATTGTCAGTCCGTCTTTCTTAATCAAACATAGCCGATACGCCATCCTGCTCATCTTCATCCTTGCCGCCATTGTCACTCCAGCCCCGGATGCGTTCAACATGCTGTTATTTGCACTACCCATGTGCCTGTTGTTCTACTTGGGAGTCTTCGCGGCATACATACTCACACTCCATCGCGAAAACCGGCGATTCCCCTGGAAAACCACCATTATCATCGTCATAGGGGTACTATTGCTACTGGGAGTTGGGCTTTACATAGCCATTACTCGATATGCTTTCAAACTGGTACCGCACTGGCCTTTCTTGCTCCGTTAATAACCATCGGATATAGCAATGTGCGCAGTCGCTGGGGTAACATCGAGTGGTCGTTGAGGTTACCGCGGTCGGCGGCATTTAGTGTGATGGATCTATCTAAAGCTCTTCAGGACTTATACGCTGAGAAAGAAAAGTTGGAGCGTGCGATTGCTTCGTTGGAGGCATTGCAGCGTGCCGGCGGCGAATTACCCCGGCTTCCCAATACAGGCAAGCGCCGCGGCCGCAAGTCAATGAACTTGCAAGAGCGCGCGGAGGTATCCGAACGCATGAAGAAGTATTGGGCCACCCGCCGCAAACACAAGACCGAATCCCGACATCTGGACGACCGCCGCGCCTGAGCTTCCATTCCGGCGCTCGCCCCTCAATGCGGGTCGCGGACGATTTGGTATCATAGTGAACGGTAACTGTTCCGTGGGCGACTAGCTCAGTTGGGAGAGCGCTGCGTTCGCAATGCAGAGGTCGGGGGTTCGAGCCCCCCGTCGTCCACCAAATCCCCCCACTCATTTTCGGCGACCCACGGGCCGTCAGCACATGCCGCGGCTGTCGGATTCCGTCCGCGAGAGCGGTGTCCCTCAGAGTAGTTGACGCGCGCCCGCTCGCGACGTTACAGTAAGAGTGTCCTTCTTCGCTTGATCCCGCCAGTCCCCATCGTCTAGCCCGGCCTAGGACATCGCCCTTTCACGGCGGTAACGGGGGTTCGAATCCCCCTGGGGACGCCATCCCAATCGAGGTCTGGGTTCTCCCAGATCCATGACGCGATCAGGTTCACTGGTCGTCGCGTTCTGCCGATTCGGCTACTCGTTGTGCATCGCCTCCATCGGATCGATACGCGTCGCGCGCCGTGCTGGAATGTAATTCGCGATTAGTGCCACCGTAAGCAGCAACGCGGCGACTCCAGCCATCACGGCGGGATCGAGCGGTCCGACGCCGTAGAACAGCGCGTGCAAGCCCGACGCCAGCGCGGCGGCGCCGGCCATTCCGGCCGCCAGACCAATCAGCGCGGTCCTGATGCCGCTCCGGATTACCAGCGACTTGAGCTGCCCTGGCGTAGAACCAAGTGCCATCCGAAGTCCGAACTCGCGCGTCCGCTGGGCTACGCCATAGGAAACAACTCCATGGATTCCCAGCGCAGCCAACAGCATCGAAATGCCGGCGAAAACCGCCAGCAGTATTGTCGAAATGCGTGGTGCCGTGTCGGCCAGCGACAGATACTCGTTCATGCTTCGGATCTGAAACACAGGCTGGCCCCGATCCACCGACCACACCGCTTCTTTCACGGCTTTCACCACGGTCCGGGTCTCTACCGTAGTGCGCACCGCGAGCGCCATGGCCTTATCCGGCATTTGCTCGTAGGGCGCGTAGATGGTGGGCTGGGGCTGTTTTTCCAAGCCATAGTGATGCACCTGGCTCACGATGCCGACGACTTCCCGGAATTCACCCCACAACCACATGCGCTGGCCAATCGGACTCTCGCTGGTCCAATACTGGCGCGCCAGTGTCTCATCGATCAGAATTACCGGTGGCGCGCCGCGAACATCGTGATCGGAAAGAAGTCTGCCCCGCAGCAGCGCGATTCCCATCGTGTTGAAATACCGTGAACTGACACGCCGGAAGTCGGCGACCAGCGATTGCCCCGGCGGTAAGGGGCGCTTTTCGATGGTGAAGTACTCCCTGTCGTTTTGCTGACCGAGCGGAAGCACGTCGGTTAGGCCCGCGGATTGGACGCCCGGTATCTGCTCCACTCTCCCGATTACCTGATGGTAGAAGTCAGCCTGTTCGCGATCGCTCTTGTAAAGATTGTCCGTGGGCAGGCGCATGCGAAACGTCAAGACATGATCGGGCCGAATCCCCGGATTCACCCGTTGCAGATACACGAAGCTCTTCATTGCGAGTCCGGCGCCGATCAGCAGCATGGTAGCGACAGCGACCTCTCCTGCCACCAGAAAGCTCCACACCCCTGTCCGCCCAGGGGATGGCCTAGACGTCCGGCCTCCTGCCTTCAGTGCGTCGTTCACGTCGGTGCGGGCGACGTACAGCCCGGGGATCAGTCCGAAGATCAGCGCGGCCCCGATGGAAATCAGCAACGCGAAGGTGAGGGCGCGGGTATCCACCTCAATCGCCGGCCGGACGATCTCGGCGCCGGCCTCCGCCATGGGAAGCGTGGCGGGCAAGACCGCGCTGAGAAGGCCGACGCCCCAGACGGCGAAGAAGACGCCGAGCGCGCCTCCCACCAGGCTCAGCAACAGGCTTTCGCTCAAGATCTGCCCTATCAGGCGGCTGCGCCGCGCGCCCAATGCCGCGCGGATTCCCATCTCCTTGCGCCGGCTCGTGACGCGCGCCAGCAAGAGACTCGCCACGTTCACGCATGCCAGCAGCAGCAGCAGTCCCACTGCTCCCAGGAGCAGCAGGAGAGCGGGCCGTATGTGTTCGAAGAGCGCCTGCTTCATCCCAACCACCGCTACGTCCCATCCTGCCAGTCGCGGCGTCTGCGCATCGATGCGACGGGCGATGGAACTCAATTCGGTCTGCGCCCGCACGAAAGTGACGCCCGGCTTCAGGCGGGCGATGACGCCGAAGTCATGGTCCACGCGGTTCTTGGCGCGCAGTTGCGCGACCGGCCACGGCACGTAAAGGTCGCTCGGCAGCGGCTGCCAGAAACCCGGAGCCAGCACGCCGATCACCGTGTACGGCTCGCTATTCAAGGAAAAGGTCCGGCCGATGACGCGCGGATCCGCTCCGAAGCGGCTCTTCCAAAACCCGTTGGTGAGAACGGCGACCGGGTACCGCGCCTTGCCCGCACCCTCTGCCGCCGTAAAGCCCCGCCCGAGAACGGTGGGAGCGCCGAGCATCGACAGAAAATTCGTAGTCACGCGCAGGCCCACCACCTGCTCGGGCTCGCCCTCACCGGTCAGAGTGCCCGTGCCCACCTCGAATAGCGCCATGTCCTCGAAAGATTGGCTCTGCTCCTTCCAGTCGAGGAAATTCGGCGCGGACGGCCCTTCGCGCTTGATGCCGTCCTTCAAATCCGTCTCCCAGATAAGCGCGAGGCGGTCGGCGCCGGGATACGGCAACGGCCGCAGCACAAGCGAATTGACGACGCTGAAGATGGCCGTGTTTGCGCCGATTCCGAGCGCGAGAACCAGCACGGCCACGATGCTGAAGCCGGGTGTCTTGCGCAATGTGCGCAAACAGTAACGCAAATCCCTCAGAGCGGTGAGCATTTGCCCGTCATCACCGCAAGCGACGATCCATTCGATGCGCTCGCGCAAGTGACTGAAACCATTGAGCGCCGCGTGGATCGCGTCAGGCGTGGATGTCCGATTTTGGGAATTACCCGTTGAACTTTCGCGCGCCGGGCAATCCGCCTAGCGGGCAGTCGAGGGAGTGTGACCGATAGCTTCGAGCACGGCCTGCTCGATGGCGCGCGCTACCTGAGCCGGCGGCTGGGCACCGTCCACGGTGTGGACACGTGCCGGCCCGTACCAGTCGAGAATCGGACCGGTGAGTTCGCTGTATGCTCGTAGGCGATCGCGAATGACCGATTCCTGATCGTCCTCGCGCGTGAGCAGCCCTGTGCCATCGTCATCGCAGAAACCCGCCTGGCGCGGCGGTTGCGACTGTAGGTTATAGATTCTCAGGCACTTGGGGCACTGGCGGCGGGCCGTCAGCCGCGCCACGAGTACGCTGTCTGCCACATCGAGGTGGATCACTACCGGCTCGGGCAGCTCAAGCTCCCGTAACGCCCCGGCGAAGTTCTGCGCCTGCGGCACCGTGCGTGGGTAGCCATCCAGCAGGAAGCCGTTCTTGCAGTCCGGCTGCGAAATGCGGCTGGCTACGATCCCGTTGACAATGTCATCGCCCACTAAGCCGCCCGCCTGCATGATGGCGCTGGCCCGCTTGCCCAGTTCCGTTCCCGCCTTCACCGCGGCACGGAACATCTCTCCAGTAGAGATGGCGGGAATGTGGAATTTCTCGGCTAGCGAAGTCGCTTGCGTACCTTTACCACAGCCCGGCGGCCCAAAAAGCAACAGGATCATTACAGTCTCCAGAGCCTGAGTTTAACATCATTAGGTCTCAAACTACTGAGTTCGATTGAATGCGTCCATCGGAGCGGAGGCGGAGCGTGAGCCCGCGCCACTCCACCGTCCTGCCAAACAGGCCGGCCAGCCAGACCGCACTGCCGAGCAGATCGCGGATTGGTATGAGCGAGGCGCGGCGCACCACGGTGCGGTCTTCCAATACCCCGGTGGCCACCCGGATGCCGGCCGCGGTGCGCAGCGCCAGCGCCGGAATGGCGGCCCACCAAGCTCCGGCCAACAGCGCCACCACGCTCCACAGCGTGGCGTGGGTGACGATCGAGCCGATGTAACCGGCCTTCCGTGAGACACGGATGGTGCGCGCCCAGCGCAACTGGTGCCGCCAGACCTCGCGCCACGAGCCGGCGCCCAGGTTGGTTTCCACGACCGTGGCCGCGAAGACAATGTGCAGCCCGAGTTGGTGGACGTGGCGGCCAAGCTGATAGTCGTCCGCCAGGTAATCGAAGATTTTTTCGAAGCCGCCGATGGCGCCCAGCGTTTCGGCGCGGAAAGCCATCGTCGAACCGAGGGCGAATTCGGCCTGTCCCAACAGCCGCGCCACCATCACGCTGGGCGCGAAATCGGTGGCGATGCCGAGCGCCTCCAGACGGGTTGCCCAAGAGACCGCGTGGGCACGGTAGAGACACGTGACCAGGCCGATGCCGTAATCCGCGAGCGGCGCCACAACCGTTTGCAGGTAACCGGGCGGAACGAAAATGTCGCCATCGTTCACCACCAGCACTGGGTGGCGGGCCAGGCGCGCCAACTCGGCCAACACGCCGGCTTTGACATTGGGCGCGGTCGAGGAAACCAGTGTGATAGAGATCGGCAGGTTGGGAAACTCGGCCTGCAATCTCGCTATGTCTTCAATCGCCGGATCGTTACGATCGCTGATGCCGAACAGGATTTCAAATTCGGGATAATGCTGCGCGGCGTGCGAGCGAATGCAGGCGTAGAAGCCTGGATCGCGGCCGTGCACAGGTTTTAGGATGGAAACCGGCGGGTTGTAGGCGGGAAGCTCCGGATCCGCTGTTTCCTCCGTTTCCCATCGCGTGGCGGCAATGAGCGCCAGCAGATAGTACGCGCCCGCCGCCAGTGCGGGGAGTGCGAGCAGCGTCACAGCGACACCAGCACGACGCCGCATAGGACGACGCCCGCACCGGCCCAGCGCAGCCAGTTGACGCGCTCTTTCAAAACGTACTTAGCCAAAACCGTTTCGATCACATACGTCACCGCGGTCACCGGCACCGCGAAACTGAGGTCCGCGAACGACAGCAGGCCGATAAAGGCAAAGAACGAAACTCCCATTGCCACCACCGAGGCGATCACGATCCAATTGCGCGCCAGAGCGCTCGCCGCGCGGCCGAGAGCGGAGGGGCGGAAGTCGGCGATCTCGCCATGGCGGCGCATGCCGATGGCCTGCAGCACCTCACCCACGCATGTGGCGGCCACGATGATGCCAATCAACAGCCACTTCACGATTGGCCTCCCGGTTGGCGGCCAAAGGTCTGCGGCGCGCTCCCGCCGCCCACCAGCGCCACGCCGGCCACAATCAACAGAATACCGGCCCAGCGCTGGGGCGTGATCCGTTCCTGGAGCAGCCAGCGGCCGAGGAAAGCCACCAGGACATAGCTAATCGACGTTACGGGCAGCACGTAGCTCAGATCCGCCCAGCTCAGCAGCGTCATCCGCGAAAGCAGCCACAACACCAACAACGTCACGCCCAGCGCCACCCACGGCCGGAACAGCACCGTGATATAGGAAAGCGGAGTCGCCAGCGCGGCCGGCATGCCGCGTTTGAGCGAAAAATCGCCGAACACATTCGTCAGCACGACGATGGCGGCGCAGGCCCACGTCTTACTGCGCAACCGCGCGGTTTCCGGAGTCATCGAAGGGGTCAATCGCCTGAAGGAGCCGGCGCCGCAGCGGCCTTCTGGCCCGCCACGAACTTCTTGCGCTTGGTGCGAAGCGCCATGTATTCGCGCGCTTCCTTGGTCAACCGCCGCCGCTCGGCCGTATTGAAAATTGCCTTCCGCACGATGCGCCAGATCACGCGTGCGCGGAAGAAGTACTCGCCGTAGAACCGCTCCACCCACTCCACTAGCTCCGCGCGATCCAGGCCCGGGTAGATCACCACCGGCAACTGGTGCCCCACCTCGTCCGTCAGCGCATCGATGGTGAGCAGATTGTTCTTCTTGGCGTAATCGAAAAACTCGGTGCCCGGATACGGGTGCGCGATCGACACCTGGATGGTGTCCGTGTCCATCCGCTTGGCGAAGTCGATCGTCTTACGGATCGTCTCCCGCGTTTCACCGGGCAGCCCGATGATGTAATCGCCGTGTACCTTCAAATCCAGCTTCTTGCAGTTGGCCGTGAAGCGCTCCGCCATCTCGATGGTGGCGCCCTTCTTGATGTTTTTCAGAATCTGCTGGTCGCCCGATTCGTAGCCCACGATCAGTAGCCGGCAGCCGGCTTCCTTCATCGCCTTCAGCGTGTCGTAATCGGTGGTGACGCGCGACGTGCAGGACCACGTGAATTTCAGCGGCTTCAGCTTCTTGCACAACTCGATAGTCCGGTCCTTGCGGTAGTTGAAGGTGTCGTCGTCGAAGAAGATTTCCTTGACGTTGGGGAACCGCTCGATCGCCGAGCGCGCCTCCGCCGCCACATCGTCGGCCGAACGCAGCCGCCAGCGGTGGCCGGAATGCGTCTGCGGCCAGAGGCAGAACGTGCACAGCGCCGGGCATCCGCGCGACGTATAGAACGAAATGAACGGGTTGAGCAGGAACGGCACGTTGTAGCGCGTGATGTCGAGATCGCGGGCGTACGTCTTAGTCACCCACGGCAGCGCATCCAGGTCCTCAATCGCCGGCCCCTCGGGGTTGTGAATGATATCGCCGTTGCGCCGGAAGCTGACGCCCGGCAACTCGGCCAGCGGCTTGCCCTTGGCGTAATCCGCAATCTGGTAATCGAACTCGCGACGCACTACGAAATCGATCGCGGTCGTCGCGCGCAACGTCTTCTCCGGCTCGATGGTCACCGGCGGCCCGACGAACGCCACCCGCAGCTTCGGGTTCGCATCCTTCATCATCTCCGCCATCTTGACGTCCACGTGGAACCCGGGCGAGGACGTATACAACACCAGCAGCTCGAAATCCTTCGCCATCTGGACGGTTTGCGGAATGGAAATCTTGTGTGGTGGCGCGTCCACCACTTTGCTGTCGGCCAACATGCCGGCCGGGTAGCACAGCCACACCGGATACCAGTAGGATTCGATCTCGCGCGAGGCCGGCCAGCGCGAGCCGGCGCCTCCATCGAACCCTTCAAAGGACGGCGGATTCAGAAACAGTGTTCTCATGAGTTCCCCTCGCCCGGCCCCAACCGGCTATCGGGCATCATCCGCGGCATCGGTCCCATCCAATGCGTAGTTGCTATAGTCTACAGTCAGCTCGGCGCGTCCCACCAGGCGCGTCTCCACCACGCTCTCCATCCGCAGCGGCACGGCCTGCCCGTCGCGGATTTCGTATCTCCGTGTGAAGGCCACCCGCTTCAGGAAAATGGACGGAGTCTTGACCAGGTAACCCGATTCCCGTACTTTCAGGTAGCTGGCCGCGTCGATCCACAAATCGCCTTTGAAAAGCCCTTCCGCTTTTCGCTTCGGCACTACCTGGAACCAATATACGTCGCGCCCATCCAGTTCCGCGCGCCCCTTGAAGCGAAACCGGTAGTGATCGGGCGTAACCGTCATGGCAGCCTTGCGATCCTGCTGGGCTGCGATTTCGGCCGACATGTAGCGGGCGATCAGGTCGCGCTTCACCGTCCCATCGCCTTCGAATCCCAGCACCTGATAGGTGATGTGGCCCAGCCTGGAGATGCGCCGCAGCGCACGCAGCTTGCCCGTCTTGCTTAACTTCGGCAGCGCGCCCCGGATTTCCACTTCCACCGTCGAGGCCCGCGAAGCGTCCGCCTGGTTCTGCGCAGCCGCACAATAATTGCGTACGATTGTCTCCACCGCGTCGGGGGACTCCTCCGCCATCGCCGCGGCACCGAGAAACAGAACAGGTAGAAAAGCGCAGAACTTCAAATTGGAACCCCGAGCCGGAAAAGCTGTGAATCTTTAAGTCTAACAGGGGAAGCGGGATGGGAGCAAACGCGGCGTGGCGGCCCCAGCGTGGCGCAGGTTGTCAAACCTGCTGTGTCGAGAGTCATCTCGACATTTCTCGATGACCGGTCAAGCCGGCGCACACTTGTACACGAGCATGAAGACAGGGATATGACTACAACGAAAGCCGGCGCGGTCCAGTCCTATAGGTGCCCCCGGGGAAGACCCGCGTCACGGTCCGCCTGGATAACGACATTCTGGCCTGATTTCGTCAGCAGATCGACGACGCTGGCGGCAACTACCAAACGCTCATCAACGAAGCTTTGCGCAGCTTCATGGCCCCTCGCTGGGAATCGATCGAGACCACCCTCCGCCGAGTGATTCGCGACGAATTGCGACGCGCTGGCTAGCAGCCGCGGATCGCCTGGCGGCAAGACTGATGGAGCCGTTTACGGCTCTGTGCAATACTGCACAATATGCCCGAAGACTCGATCACGGTTCCGCCCGGCCTGACAACGGAGGGCCTGCTGGGCCGCCGCTACTTGGCCCGCCTGATTGACTGGGTAATCGTATCGATACTCGCCACGGTGGTGCTGAGCGGGTTTGGGCACGGGCTACGTGCGCACCCGGTCTCCTTGACCACCTTGTTGATCGATCTGGTCCTTCTCGTTGCATGGGTCGGATACGGCGCCCTTCTGGAATCCTCGCAATGGCAGGCCACCATCGGCAAGGAGTTGATGGGGTTGCAGGTGTACGATTCCCGTGGCGGCCGATTGAAACAGGCCCATGCCGCCTGGCGAAACGCGGTGAAGGAGGTTCCATTCGTTCTGCTCGCGTTGCTTCCCGTCGGGGGGATATTGTGCCTTGCCTGGCTCGCTGCGCACCTTGTGGTGATGCACCGAAGTCCCGTGTACCAGGCGATCCACGACCGCGTGGCGAAAACCTGGGTGGCCGCACCGGAGGCGACGACCCAACTTCACATCGCGTGATGCGAGGGCGGCGCAATCCGCTCGGTCGCGCCGCTATGCCGCGACTTCGACGTAGCCCACCGACGCATGTGGTTCCGGGATCGGCTCGCCCACTTCGCGCATCGCCTCGAAGTGCGCAGTAAGAGCGTCCTGAAAATTTCGCCGCGTCTCTTCCTCGGTACCGCCTGCCGCCGCGCATCCGGGCACGTCCGGCGAATAGGCTGAGTAACCCGTGCCGGTTTGTTCGATTACCACTGGATAGCGTCTCGCGCTCATTTCAGTCCCGCCTTCTTGAGTATAGCGTTCAGCGTGCCCGGCGCGAGTTCCTTGCCCTCATTTCCTGGCACCGTGATCACCATCGCCTGGTCGGGATGCTTGAAGTGCCGATGGCTGCCCCTGATACGCATCTCGACCCATCCGTGCTTCTCCAGCAGACGAATCAGTTCGCGCACCCGCATCGGCATTAGGCCCATAGTAAGCCATTGAGCGATATCCGAGTCGCCCGTGGTACAAAGTGCGTATGCCTTCTTTTCGCGTCGAAACGGCGCAGCGGTGCTATGACGCTATCGTCGAACGCGGCATCATCGGCCGCGCGGCGCAGTTCGTTCCGGCGCGCGCCGGCAAGCTGTTCGTGGTCTCGACCGAGGACGTTTGGCAACATCAGGGCGCCGCGCTGGCTGCCGGTCTACGGGACGTGCCGCACGAGGTCCTCTATCTGCCGGGCGGCGAAAAGAACAAGCGGCTGGCGCCGCTGGAAACCCTGGCCGATCGCATGGTGCTGGCCGGCGGCGACCGATCGAGCGTGGTGCTGGCCTTCGGCGGTGGCATCGTCACCGATATGGGCGGCTTCCTGGCCGCCATCTTCATGCGCGGCATTCCAGTAATGCAGGTTCCCACCACACTGCTGGCGCAGGTCGACGCGGGCGTAGGCGGCAAGACCGGCGTGAATCTGGAGAGCGGCAAGAATCTGATGGGTAGCTTCCACCAGCCGATTGCGGTGTTGATCGATCCCGCTGCATTAACGACTTTGCCGGAACGCGAGTACCGCGCAGGGCTATGGGAGATCGTCAAGGCCGGCATCATTCGCGAGGCGGAGTTGTTCCAGTTCTTATTCGAACGCAGCGCCGACGTGCTGGCGCGGAACCCGGATGCGGTGGACCGCATCATCGCCGATTCTGTCCGCATGAAATGCGAAGTGGTCTCGGCAGACGAGCGCGAAGGCGGCCTGCGGCGCATCCTCAATCTGGGCCACACCTTCGGGCACGCGCTCGAAGCGGAAACCGCCTACCGCCGTTTTCTGCATGGCGAAGCGGTCGCGTTCGGCATGCGAGCTGCGGTGCGCCTGGGCGAAACCGCCGGGCACCTCTCCGCCGCCGATGCGCGGCACATGCTCGACCTCATCTCCCGCTACGGGCCGATTCCGTCGCTCGAAGGCATCGCCGCCGAGCGCTTGCTGGCGCGGCTGGTGCACGATAAGAAGACCGTGCACGGCAAAGTCCACTTCGTGCTGCCGGTGCGGACCGGCGCGGCGGAGGTGGTGAGCGGAATCGGCGAACCACTGGTGCTCGACGCGATTCGGTTCGCGCTTTCATGAAGGGTACCACGCCGGAGGGCGCGCGCAACGAACGGGAGGCGGCGCTGTGGGTGCGCGATATGTTCGGCCGCGTGGCGCACCGCTACGACCTGGCCAATCATCTGCTCTCCTTCAACATCGACCGCTATTGGCGCGCCCACACGGTCAAGCGCGTGCGGCACATCCTGGAGCGGCCCGAAGCGCGCGTGCTCGATATGTGTTGCGGGACAGGCGACCTGGCGCTCACCCTTGCCCACGCCCGCCGTGGCCCGGTGCTCGCCTCGGACTTCTGCCATCCCATGCTGCTGGCCGCGCGGCAAAAGGCGGACGCGCGGCACGGGCGCACTGCGCTGTTTGAAGCCGATGCCTTGCGGCTACCGCTCGGCGACGGCTCGCTCGATCTGCTGACGGTGGCGTTCGGCTTTCGCAACCTGGCCAACTACGCAGCCGGCCTAGCCGAAATCCGCCGCGTGCTGGCGCCGGGAGGCATGGCGGCCATCCTCGAATTCTCCCAGCCGCCCAATGCGGGCTTCGCCGCTCTGTACAATTTCTACTCACGGCGGATTCTGCCGATCATCGGCGGCGCTCTTTCCGGATCGCGCGACGCTTACACGTATCTACCCGAATCGGTACGCAAGTTTCCCCGCGCCGCGGAGTTGGCCGACGATATGCGCCGCGCCGGCTTCGCCGCGGTGAGCTACGAGTATCTCACCGGAGGCATCGTCGCCCTGCATCTAGGCGTGGCTGGCTGAACGCCTTCCTCTACGCCGCGCGCAGCGTCACGATGAGCGCGTCGAGGGCGATCGATTTCTGGATGTTGCGGCGCAGCAGGCGCACGATCTCATCCACCTGCCCCACCGCACGGCGGATCCAGGCGAACTCGACCGTTGCGGCGAGCGTCTCCAGTTCGTGGCGTATGTCCTGGTTGCGGATCTCGCCGCCGGCTTCGTGCAGGATCAGCAGGTCGCGCAGCAAGCCGTAGAGCGTCTCCAGGTGCAGCTCCAGCTTTTCGCTTTTGCTGCGCGCGATGGTTTCGGACACCGGCAGCCAGGCGCTGTACGGCGCCGCTCCCGCGGCCACTTTCGCCAGCGTCAACATGGCGGCGCGCCGCTTGTCATAAGCGTCGAGATCGATCGAAACGGCCACACCCGGGCTGCCCGCCGCCAGCGCCACGCGCCGCTCGGGCCGGTCCAGCGCGCGGGTGCGAACGAACTTCTCCATCTCCGCGCGCTCGAGCGGCGCGAAGTGGAACGGCACCGCGCGCGAGCGTATGGTGGGCAGCAGATCGTAAGCGTTTTCCGCCGTCATGATGAGGATCAGGTGCGGCGGCGGCTCCTCCAGCGTTTTCAGCAGCGAGTTGGCCGCCTGGTCGTTGGCGCGGTCCACGTGATCGATGAGAAAAATGCGCCGCGAGCCCAGGTTCGGCAGGAACGGCGCGCGCTCCTTCACCTCGCGCGCTTGTTGAATCGTAATCTGCCGCAGCGGGCCATCCGGCGCGAAGGTCACGAAATCGGGGTGACTGGAAAACAGCAGCGGATCTTCGTTGCGCTTGTCGGAGGTCCACTTTTCGCGCGAAGTCACCGTGTCGCGATTGGCTTCGAGGCTCAAATCGTCCTGTTCGATCGCCGCCGGCTTCGGCAGCAGGCGCGCTCCCAGCCGCCGCGCCAGGGTGGCTTTGCCGACGCCCTCCGGCCCGGCGAACAGCAGCGTCTGCGCCAGCCGGTCCTGCGCCACCATCTGTTCGAGCGCGTCCGTCACGTGCGGGTTGCCCCAGAAATTATCGAACATACGGGCTCACCAGCCGCCAGATCCCGGCTTCGATTTCATCCATGCTGGCGCGGCCGTCGATCGGCTTCACTCGCTCCGGCTCGCGGCGCGCAAGCTCGTGATACGCGCGATAGACCGCGCGGTGGAAATCGAGCGACTGCTCGTCCATGCGCGTCTCGCTGCTGGTTTCCGCCTGATTGCGCGCATGTGCCCGCGCCAGGCTGGTTTCCGCGTCGATATCCACCAGCAGCGTGAGGTGCGGCTTCAGGCCGCGGCACGCGATGCGATCAAGCGCCATCACATTCTCCGCGCCGAGGCCGCGTCCGTAACCTTGATACACCAGCGACGAATCCGTGAAGCGGTCGGCCAGCACCACTTCGCCTCGCGCGAGCGCCGGCAGAATCAACTCCTCGACGTTCTGCGCACGCGACGCGAAGTAGAGCAGTAGTTCGGCGGTAGGGCACAGTTCCTGGTTGGCATTATCGAGGAGAATGCCGCGGACCTTTGCGCCGATCGGCGTGCCGCCCGGCTCGGCCGTTTCAAGCACCGTGCGCCCCATCCCGCGCAGTCGGCCGGCGAGGCGCCGCATCTGCGTGGTTTTCCCGGAACCGTCCATGCCCTCGAAAGTGATGAAGAGACCGCTAGCCGGCATTCCGCACCTCGGCGGTTCCAGATTTGACGGATGTATTGAGCAACTTCCACTATCTCACGGCTGGTGGAGCAAGTCCCCGACCTGCCAACACTGTGCGCAATACCGGCGGTTGGCAAGTCGGGGACCTGCCCCACCAGACCGCCTGCTTGGCAATTGGGTGGGTGATTTGCCGCAGCTCGGGACATCCAAGTTGCAAACCGTTGCATTCCTCGGCGATTTAGCCCAGCCGGCCATGGCCACTCAAGTGCATAATGTTACTGAACCCTCCCGGAGGAGCCGATGAATTTCGATCAAGCGCCGATGCTGGTGATCTGGGAAGTGACCCAGGCTTGTGACCTGGAGTGCGTGCATTGCCGCGCGTCGGCTCAGTCCGAGCGTCACCCGAACGAGCTGACCACCGAGCAGGGATACCGGCTACTCGACGAGATTCGGAGTTTCGGCGAACCGCTGATGGTCTTCACCGGAGGCGACCCGCTGAAGCGGCCCGACCTCATCGACCTCGCTCGCTACGCGGTCAAGATCGGCCTGCGCACCAACGTCACGCCCAGCGCCACACCGCTGCTGACCAACCAGGCCATCGACCAGTTTAAGGAAGCCGGTATTTCGCGCATGGCCATCAGCGTGGACGGTCCCGACGCCGCCACGCACGACGATTTCCGCGGCATCCCCGGCACCTTCGACCGCGCTATGATCGCCCTGCGGCACGCGCGAGACATCGGCCTCGATACACAATTTCAGACCACCGTTACGCGGCGCAACATGCACCGGCTTGCCGAAGTGGCGGAGATCGTCAAGGAAGTGCGCTCGAAAATGTGGAGCCTGTTCTTCCTCATCGTCACCGGTCGCGCGCTCGAAAACGACGACCTCGCGGCGGCTGAATACGAAGATGTCTTCGCCTTCATGTACGAGCTTTCGAAGACCGCGTCTTTCGGCATCAAGACCACCGAGGCCATGCACTACCGCCGCTACGTGGCGCAGCGCATCAAGGCCGAGCACGGCGCGGCCGAAAACGAAAATGCCAAGGGCGTAGCCTGGCGCACGGCGGGCGTCAGCGACGGCAAGGGCTTTGTGTTCGTCTCGCACACGGGCGAGATTTTCCCATCCGGCTTCCTGCCCGTGAGCGGCGGCAACGTGCTGCGCGATCCGCTGACCGATGTCTATCGCAATGCCGATCTGTTCCGCTCGTTGCGCGACACCTCGCAGCGAGGCGGCAAATGCGGCGTGTGCGAATACCAGAAGATCTGCGGCGGTTCCCGCTCCCGCGCCTTCGCCTTAACTGGCGATTACTTGGCAGAAGACCCTCGGTGCACCTATCAGCCGCATCTGGCGGACGCCATCGCGGGGTAAGCAGCCGAAGCCGCAACGCCCGTTGCCCCGAGACGGTGCCATTATAGAGGCATGCGCGGCACTGCAACGGTGTGGGCGACCGGACTGCTGTTTTCGTTCGTTGCGCTGGCGGCCGAAGCGCCGGCATTCACAGCCTCTTCCGTGTTGCCGGCAAATGCTGCACGCCCGGAGATGCTGCGCCCATTCATGCTGGTGTCTATCTATGGGAACCACTTGGGCCCAGCCACCGGCTGCGCGGCGCCACGCAGCACCTACCCTGAACCGCCCGAACTGTGTGGCGCCACCGTTACCGTGGGCCGCGAAAAGGCCAGCTTGCTATACGTGCAGGATCGGCAGATTAACCTGAGAGTGCCCGCCAACGCAACAGCCGAAGGACTGATCGACTTTGTCGTCACGTACGAAGGGCGCAGCAGCGCTCCCGTCCGGGTTCGATTTGGACCGATGACCGCAAGCATCCAGTTGACTGGGCCCGCATACGTGCACATGCCGATCTGGATCCATGTCGACCTGCCAGAGCCGCAGCAGCGCTCTCTCCGTTATCCCGTCACGATTTGGCCTGCCGACTTCGGCGGGCATCAGTTCGAGGTGCGCAGGAACGGTGTCGTGCTTCCACCCATCAAACCGGGATTGTTCATGAAATCGGGCTTCGGCCCGAGTGGGTTGGGAATGGTGGGAGGCGGCACCTTGCTGGGCCTTCCGCGCGAGCCGAAGAACCGTTTCAGGCTCCCGTTGCACCTGATCTATCAATTCGATCGGCCCGGTCTCTACGAGGTCCGCTACACGGGTCGAGAGGGTCACGATGGGCGTGGTCAGGCTCTCGCCCGATCCAATTGGCTACAGTTCGAGGTGCTGGACTTTCCGCCCGCAAAGCGAGCCGCGTGGCTTGCTGAGATGCGCAAAACGGCACCTTCCGATCCCGTGGAGTTGCTGGGCGACTTTCTGCCGTCGATCCTGGCGGTACCGGACAACACGGTTTTCTCCATGCTGGAAGAGTATCTGTACAACTCGAGCGATCTCGTGCGCGAGTACACGCTATACGCGCTGTATGCTTTCGACGACGATCTGGTCATCAAGGAGATACCGCGTCTCATCGAAAGGCGAGGCCCTACGGATCAACTGGCCTACCTTCTAAGCTGGCGGCGAGACCGGTTTCAGCCACAGGTGACAGCGCTGGTGCGCGCGTTAGTGAAGTACCTTGATTCCCCGACTCCGCTTCTCAGCGCCGGGTCGTTGCAAGCGCTGTACTTTGTGAAAGGGGGCTACGATTGGAGGGCAGACCCGGGAATGCCGGCGCTAATGGACAGTGAAGTGGCCGCGCGCGCGAGTCGTTTTATCGATACGCGAAATTTCACGATCCTCCAGCCCTTGACGCTTTACCTTGGCTTATGCAAGACAGATCAGTCGCGCGAACTGTTATGGCGCATTGTGGAGCAGGGACCGCCGGCGCGCGAACAGGCCCTGATCTGTTTGACTTGGATTGGCGACCCGCGCGACCTGCCGAAGTTAGGCAGCTATAACATCGGAATCAACGGCCGTCTCGATTACAACCTGAATCTTGCTTACGGCGCGGCAGCCAGCCCATATCTCAAGGGTCACCAGTAAGCCGAGATCGCGCACTCGGCGGCAGGAGTGACTTCAACCTATGACGAATCGCCGCACAGCGCTGAAGACGATCGCGGGCCTGAGCGTCGCACGGGCGGCGCCGGGCGCCCCACAGCCAACGGCGGAAAGTGACCGCACATACTGGACCGGTCTGCTGACCAAACTGGCCGACCCGGTACTCGACAACCTGGCCCACGGCACGTTGAAGCGGAACATGCCGGTGGAGTGCGCTAGCGGCCAGCAGGCCGCCCGGCGGAAATATTCCCACCTGGAGGCTATAGCTCGTCTCCTGGCTGGCATCGCACCGTGGATCGAGGCTCCGCTCGAAGCCGGCGCCGAGCGCAACTTGCAACAGCGATACGCGGAATTGGCGCGGGAGGCAATCCGGTCCGCGACCGATCCCCGGTCGCCGGACTTCCTCAATTTTTCCGACGGCGGCCAGCCCCTCGTCGATTGTGGTTTCCTCTCGCAGGCGCTCTTGCGGGCACCGTCCGAACTGTGGAAGAAGCTGGACCCCGCCACTCGCCGCAACCTGACCGCGGCACTCGTGTCCTCACGCGTGATCGTTCCGGGCGACAGTAATTGGCTGCTGTTCAGCGCCATGGTGGAGACTGCGCTGGCCATGATGGGCGAGCCCTGGGACGCCACGCGAATCGATCATGCCCTCGGCAAGCACCAGCAATGGTACGTGGGCGACGGACTGTATGGGGATGGACCGCGCTTTCATTGGGACTACTACAACAGCTTCGTGATCCAGCCCATGTTGCTGGATACGCTACGCAACATTCGCCCGCACAGCTCGCGGTGGGAGGGATTGCTCCCCGATGTCATCGCGCGCGCGCGGCGCTACGCGGCAATCCAGGAGCGTTTGATTGCTCCGGATGGTACATTCCCCGCTATCGGCCGTTCGATCGCCTATCGTTGCGGCGCCTTTCATTTGTTGGCCCTATTAGCGCTTGGGCACGAGTTGCCCGAGCCGTTGACCGGCCCGCAGGTCCGATGTGCTTTGACGGCGGCGATACGCAGGCTGATGGAAGCACCGGGAACGTTCGATCAGGCCGGCTGGCTGCGAATCGGATTCTGTGGGCACCAACCGGAATTGGGTGAGACCTATATTTCGACGGGCAGTTTGTATCTTTGCTCCACCGTGCTGGTTCCCCTCGGGCTCGGCCCGGCGGATCCCTTTTGGGCTGGACCGGCGCAAGAATGGACTTCGCGTAGGATATGGAGCGGTGAAGACATGCCTGCGGACCACGCGTTGTAGCGGAACCGAGCGCGTGCGGACTCATCCGAGACGAGACGGGGAGCGGCGCGTGACAGCCTTAAGATACACACCGATGAACTCTCTTTCCACTCCGCGCCTCCTTCTCCGCCGCTGGCGCGCCGAAGACCGTGAACCATTCCATCTCATTAGCTCGGACCCGCGCGTGATGGAATACTTCCCCGCCTGCCTGACGCGCGCCGAAAGCGACGCTACCGCCGGCCGCATCGAAGATCACTTCGAACGGCACGGCTTCGGCCTGTGGGCCGCCGAGTTACTCGGGACCGGCGAGTTGGCCGGTTACATCGGTCTCTGGACGCCGCGATTCGAAGCGCACTTCACGCCGTGCGTCGAGATCGGCTGGCGCCTGGGCGCGCGGTTCTGGGGCCAGGGGCTGGCCACCGAAGGCGCCCGTGAGGCCTTGCGCTACGGATTCGAAGAAGCACGGCTGGACGAGATCGTTTCGTTCACCGTACCAGCGAACGCGCGCTCCATCCGCGTGATGGAAAAGCTGGGCATGCGGCGCGACCGGGAGGGTGATTTCGATCATCCCGCGCTCGCCGAAGGCCATCCGCTGCGCCGTCACGTGCTGTACCGGCTGCGGGCGGAGGAGTATCGGGAGCGAGCGCGGCGCGCCGGCCGTGCCATTTAGACGATAATGATTCGGATGCGAGAAACCGGCTGGCTTTTGGCCCGGACCCTGTTGGCGGTGGTCTCGGTGTGCGTGCCCGCGGGCCTTCGCGCACAGGAGTTGAAGCCTGCCACGGCACATGCCTTCGATTGCTACGTGCAATCCGCCGAAGCGCGGCTGGGCGCTCGCAAGGCATTTCTAGCAGCGGATTCGGACGCTGCACTGAACGATCGTCTGGTTCGTGGCCATCGTGTCGAGACCTTCCCGGCAAACGGAGCCAATCCACACAAACTTCCGGCGGCCCATCTCTACGACTGGATCGGCAGCGTGTTTATTCCCGGTGGCACGGCGGAGCGAACTATCCGCCTGCTCCAGGACTACGACCACCGCGCGCAGTATTTCTCCGACATGGTGTCGGATTCCAAGCTGGCTTGCCGGACAGGCGACGGGCACTTCCAGTACTCCATGCGGTTGAAGGAGGCGGTCCCGATCGAGGTGCATAGCGACGTGGTCTGGGAGCGCGTGGACCAGCATCGCTGGCGGTGCCGTTCCTACTCCACCAGCGTGCATGAAATCGGCTCGAACCACGGCTACCTGTTGCGGCTGTGCTCGTACTGGCGCGTCGCGGAAGTAGAGAAGGGCATTTACGTGGAGGGCGAATCCATCTCACTTACCGGCGAATTCGGCGCTGTGACGCGCGCGCTTGGGAGCATGCTGTTGGGACTCAGTCCGGAGAAGACACTGCGGCACTCGCTCTCTTCCATCCGCGAATTGGTGCCGAACCAGAGCCTGCAGTTCGCCGGCCCACCAGCCGGAATGCCCGTTTGCGGCGACGCCTTTCGCCCAACTGGCTGCGAAGCTGGCAACGGCAAGTGAAGCTGGAACGCGCGCGCCCCTCGCGCCCGCTTACTTGTGAGAGCCTTTAACCGGCGCCGGGCGTACGAGGATCTGCTTCAGGAAGGCGACTTCTTCCGGCGAATAGGGGGTGCCATCCTGACGGAAGATATCGTGGAACCAGACGGCGGGCTGGCGGTCGATGTACGGATGCTGCCAGGAATCCCACGGCAGGTAGGTTTGCGTCTTTCCCGCCACGAACCCCCAATTGTATGCTCCGACATTGTGCTTCTTGGCGATGGGCAGGATGGTCTGGAACGTGCTGCCACGAGGCCGCGCCATGTATTCGGTACACAGAATCGGCCGATGCAGCGCCTCCAGCCAGACCACGCGCTGTTCGAATTCCTCGGGCTTGTCGTAGCTGTGGAAGCTTACCACGTCGGAATTGTCGAGCTGAATCTTTTCCATCGCGGTCAGCTTGTCCGGGCTCGACCAGTCGCCGTGAAACACGCCAGACGTCAGCGGCTGCTCGGGCAAGCCGGCGCGCGCGAAAGTGAAAACCTTGGGTAGCAGCGCCTCGATCAGCGCGACCTTGTTGGCCGGTTCGGTGGGGCCGTAGCTGCTGTCGTTGGTTCCGTCCGGCTCGTTCCACACGTCCCAGGCCAGCACTCGCTTGTCGTCCCGGAACTCCTGCACGATGTCTTGCACATACGCCAGCACGTCATCGTATTGCTTGGGATCCATCAAGGCCTTCGCGCCGGGACTCTGCACCCAGCGGGAATTATGGATGCCGGGCTGCGGCGGCCGCTGCGGGCCGATTTCAGGGAACGGGTCCCAACAGGAATCGAAGAGCACGAACAGCGTCTTGATGTGGTGCTGGTCCGCGATCTTGAGGTACTCGTTGATGCGGTGCTTGAGCCCGGACGCGTCCTTGCGCCACGCCAGGTAGTGCAGAAACACGCGCATCGTGTTCATCCCCAGCCCTTCGGCCAGCTCCATCTCCTTCTCGATGGTGGGAGCGTCGAACGTCGCGGCCTGCCACATCTCGAGTTCATTGGAGGCAGTAGCGGGAATGTAGTTGGCGCCCACCGGCCATTCTTGCCGCGCGTACCACTGCTGGGCCTCCGCTTCCGTCCAATGCCGCTGCTGCCGCCGCTTTTGTCCTCCCCAAAGGGACAGTGCGATCAGCAGACATAGTAAGATTCGCCAAGGTTTCATGTTGTGCTCGCCTTGATTGTAACGTGTGGACGGAAATGGTTGGAAGCGCATAAGCCGGGTAGATCCATGACGAGGATTTGTCAGTCGATGGGAGCCTTTTCGTGATTGAGATTGTGCCCTTGGCCCCAGCCCCGGCTTACGGAAGCGGCATTGCGCGATGCGAGTATTCCACGCGGCTACCAGAATCTCAAGTACGGGCCGCCTTCGGCGATCCGCAGCAAATAGAGAGCGACCTCGCGGGCGTGATAGTCGCCCCACATTGAGGATTCGCCTGGGGCGCCATCCCAACCATTCGGCCGATGATACACCGAATGTAGAATCAGGCCTTGATGATCGGGGGCGACACTGAGGTACGGATCGTCGAACAGCGCATCGGCGACGGTGAGGCCGGCATTCCAGTAGCAGTCGTCCTTGAGGTAGTGGCCGAGGCGCAACAGCCCCTGCGCGGCAATCGCGGCGGCGGAACTGTCAATGGGCTCGTGCCCGTTGAACGGGTCGCTCGGCCGGTCGCGCCAGGCTCCAAGCTCGACCAGGCCGGCCGCGCCGGTATCCCAATACGGGATACCATCGAGCGGCGTGTTGCCGATCCAGAAATCGCACGTGGCCCGCGCTGCCTTCTCCATTACGGCGCGGAACTCGGCGTGGCCATCGAGCGTGGCGAAGAACTCCAGTTGCTCGGCGAACCCGCACATGGCCCATGCCAGGCCGCGCGTCCAGGTGCTGAACGCCGAATAACCCTGCTGCGAGTTGGGACAGCGGTAATTGCCGTCGGTGGGATTGAAGATGCTCTCGTGCGCCACGCGCCCGCGCAAGTCGTAGACGTCGCGGCCTTCACCGTAATAGACCGAATACTTCGCCGTGGCGCGGGCATGGTCCATCAGCCGGTCGAGCAGCGAAATCCGCTGGTCGTTCTCGCCAGCCAGCGCGTGCCCCAGCCGGTGCGCCACCGCCAGAATGCGTAAGGAGCGAATGGTGTCCACGAACAGCGAGTGCGGGCCATTGAACGAATAGATATAGCCGCCACCATCGGCCGTCCGCGACCAGCGCGCCGCCTGTACGGCGCCGGATACCTTGAGCGCCAGTTCATAGAATCGGCGCTCCCAGGCATCCTCCGCTATGCGGCCTTCATTCTTTAAACGCAGCAGGTTGCCATACGTGCTGAGGTTGTGGAAGCCGTGGTCGTGGATACCGGTGTGGCTGACGTGGATCGCCATCCGCTCCACCGTGTGCGCCCGGCCGATCTCGAGGAACTCGCGCTCACCCGTGGCGTCGAACTGCAGAATAGTCGCGCCCGTTTGGAAACCCTCCGTCCACTCCGTCCAACCGCGGCTGGTGTAACGGCCGTCAACGGTGAACACGGGCGAGCCTTGTGAGGGCTGCCAAGTCGCTTCGAGTGACTGAATCTTCTGCGCCGAAAGCTCGAACAGCCGGCGCAGCTTGCCCGCCAGCGCCGCAGGCGAGAGGTCGGAACGGATTTCCATGCTCGGGTAAGCTCATGGTAGCGCCAATGGCGGCGGGCGGCGCGGGACGGGATGCAATCCCGCCCAAACCGGGCTTGTTGTCGTCCGGGCCGGTCCAACCGGTCGATTCCACTCATCGGTACTAGTACTATAACCAAGGCAAGTATTGTGCGTTGGTTGACAGACCGCGTGGCGTGCCCGTATTCTAATAACAATTCGTGCGTCGCGACGGTTGCACTCTCGCAACGCGCATTTAGAAAGAGAGCATCGCTGTGAGAGGCCTTTGTGTTTGTGTGTTCGCGCTCTGCGTGGCACTCGTTGTACCCGCGTCCGCTAGCACTCTGTACACCAACGGACCGTACGGCCTTGCATATGCCGACTATCCAATAAACGAAGGGTATTCGGTGACGGACTCATTCACAGTAACAGGTGACGCCACCATGACGGGTTTCGACTTTCTCGCCTGGAATGTGTCCACCGACGAGGACGTGTCGGTCGAGTGGTCGATCGGAACTAGCCCTTATGCGAACGATGTAGCCTCCGGCGACGCCACCGGCCTGACTGACGTATACATTGACGAGTCCACAAGCTATCCGGGTAACTACAGATACATGGATACGGCCACCGGACTTGACGTATCGCTGGTTGCCGGCACTACGTACTGGTTCACACTTCAGGATTCCGTCGGTTCTGCAGTCGATGGCGATGGCAATCCCGACTTGGAGACCTGGGACGTAGACTACGGTCCTTCGACGGCATATCACAGCTCTTCTGGCCTTGATCCAGCAACATCCAATATGTTCGATATCAATGGCGACCCTGTCGTACCGGAACCGGGTAGCGTGGCTCTGATAGGCTGCGGAATTCTGGCGCTGGCCGGCGCGCTACGCCGCAAGACTCGGTAAGGCCGGCGTCCGTCTCGCTCTCAGCAATCGTCCGCCGGCTATGTCGGCAGCGAACTCAAGCCAGCGCGTCACTCCGAACTTGACACGTCCCATCCTTCGTCCTTACGCTGAAGGCACACCTTCCATGCACTCAAACCGTCTGGCCCTGGAAAAGAGTCCGTATCTGTTGCAGCACGCCCACAACCCGGTGGATTGGTACGCTTGGGGACCCGAAGCCTTCGCCAAGGCGCGCGCGGAGGATAGGCCCATCTTTCTTTCGATCGGCTATTCTACCTGCCACTGGTGCCATGTGATGGAGCGCGAATCGTTCGAAAACGAGGCGATCGCCGCGCAACTCAATCGCGATTTCGTGTCCATCAAAGTGGATCGGGAAGAGCGCCCGGATGTCGACCGGGTCTATATGGCTTTCGTGCAGGCCGCCACGGGTGGCGGAGGCTGGCCGATGTCGGTGTGGCTGACGCAGGAATTGCAGCCCTTCTTCGGCGGCACGTACTTTCCACCCGAAGACCGCCGCGGCCACGCCGGCTTTCCGAGCGTGCTCACGCAGATCGCGCAGGCCTGGCGCAGCGATCGCCGGCGCATCGCCGAATCGGCGCGCGAGGCGCTGGCGCAACTGGACAAGCAATCCGCCCTCGACGCCGCGCCCGCGGGCCGCCCGGCAATCGATTACGCCATGCTCGACAGTGGCTTCTCCATTTTCCACCGCACTTACAATTCCGAAATGGGAGGCTTCGGCCACGCGCCCAAGTTTCCGCGGCCGGCCGTCTTCGAGTTTCTGCTGCGCTATCACGCCCGCACCGGCAACCGCGACGCGCTGGATATGACGCTCCACACCCTGCGCAAGATGGCCGAAGGCGGCATCCACGATCAGCTCGGCGGCGGCTTTCACCGCTATTCGGTGGACGAGCGCTGGTTCGTACCGCATTTCGAGAAAATGCTCTACGACCAGGCCCAGCTTGCGACTACCTACCTCGAAGCCTTTCAGATCTCCGGCGACGAATTCTTCGCTCAGACCGCGCGCCGCATTCTCGATTACGTGCTGCGCGATATGGCCGCACCGGAGGGCGGCTTCTATTCCGCCGAAGACGCCGACAGCGTCATACACGCCGAAGAACCATCCCTCAAAGGAGAAGGCGCCTACTACATCTGGGCCGCCGACGAAATCCACTCGATCATCCCCGCGCCCGCCGCCGAATGGCTCGCCTTTCGCTACGGCGTGGCCGAGGGCGGCAACGTGGTGGACGATCCGCACGCAGAATTCTCCGGCCGCAACATTCTTTATCGGGCAGCCACCTTGGAAGAAACCGCCGCGCAGTTTGACCGGCCCGTGGAGGAGGTACGCGCCGCGTTGGAAACGGCCGGAGCCTCGCTGCTCGCCGCGCGCGCCAGTCGCGTCCACCCGCACCTGGACGACAAGGTCCTCACTGCCTGGAATGGCCTGATGATTTCCGCGTTCGCGCTCGGCGGCGCCGTCCTCGAAGAGCCGCGCTACTCCGCCGCCGCCCGCCGCGCCGCCGATTTCGCGCTCAGCCGCCTCCTCGATCCGGAGACTGGCCAGTTGCTGCGCCGCTATCGCGCTGGCGAAGCGGCCATCCCCGGCTTCCTCGAAGACTACGCCTTGTTCACCCAGGGGCTACTCGACCTGTACGAAGCCCAGTTCGACCGGCGCGATCTGGAATGCGCCGTGCGCCTGGCCGAAAAGCAGAGTTCGCTGTTTGAAGATGTGGTTGGCGGTGGATTCTTTCACTCGCCGGCGAACGATTCGAGCCTCGTCCTGCGCCTCAAGGAAGACTACGATGGCGCCGAACCAGGCGGCAATTCCATTGCGATTCTCAATCTGCTTCGCCTCGCCCAGTTCACCGGCCGCACCGGCTTTCGCGCCTCCGCCGAGCGCGCCCTGTCGGCTTTCGCCTCGCGCCTGGCGCGCGTCCCCGTGGCCTTGCCGTCCATGCTCACCGCCTGCGAATTCTACCTGGCCGACCCACGCCAGATCGTCGTCGCCGGCCCACGCGACTCGGCCGCCACGCGCGGTCTGTTGCGCGCCTTCCACGCCCGCTTCGTCGCCAACCGCATCGTGCTGCTGATCGACAACGACGAAACCCGCCGCGCTCTGTCCGCCGGCATCCCCGCCATCGAAGCCATGCAGCCCCCCGCCGGCCAGCCGAGCGCTTATGTTTGCCGCAATTTCACTTGCCAGTTACCCGTCACTGAAGCTGCCCAATTGGCCGAATTGCTACAATAGAAACTCAATCGCCAAAATCTGCTGGGAGGAATTATGGAAAGACCGGGAGCTACTACCATGCGAGGCAACCCCCTGACCCTGGTCGGGCCGGAACTGAAAACCGGCGATGCCGCTCCGGATTTCAACCTGGTCGATGGCAGCCTGAAGCCTGTCACGCTGGCCGATACTGCTGGCCGTGTCCGCATCGTCAGTGTGGTGCCTTCGCTCGATACGCCGGTTTGCGACGCGCAAACCAAACGCTTCAATGAGGCCGCGGCCTCCCTGCCGGGCATCGACATTCTCACTGTTAGCATGGATCTGCCGTTCGCGCAGAAGCGCTGGTGCGGCGCCTTCGCCGTGGACAAGGTGAAGATGCTCTCCGACCACAAGGACGCTTCCTTCGGATCCAACTACGGTACGCTGATCAAGGAACTGCGGATCGAGAGCCGCGCTATTTTCGTGATGGACCGGAACAATCGGGTGTGCCACGCGGAATATGTGAAGGAAGTCGCCGATCATCCCGATTACGAGGCGGCGCTGCGGGCTGCGCGGGCGGCGTTCGACGCCAAGGCCTGATTTCGCGTCTGTTGGTGGGGCAGGCTTCAGCCTGCCAACGCCCGCTTATGGGCGCATTTTCCGGCGACTGCACTAGCTGTTTCCTGACAGGCCATGAGCTCTACCGGACCAACCCCGGCGTTGCGCGCCGAGCGGGTTCTCAACCGCGCGGTGGAAAGCCCGCTCGTGCGCGGCGGGCTGGTAGTGGTGGCCGGCCTCGTCGCTGGCAATCTGTTCGGCTTCCTGCGCGTGGCGCTGACGGCGTACCTGCTCGGCACGCATAGCCGCGCCGATTCGCTGGCCGTCGCGATGGGCCCGATCGACTCGCTGAACTCGGTCGTCATCAACGGCATCATATTCGCCTTCGTTCCCATGCTGACCGCGTCCGGTGAAGCCCGCCGAGCCGTTTTTGCACGCATCCTGCGCGTATTCGCCTGCGTGCTCGCCGCCATCGCGGCAGGTGTTATTATCGCCGCGCCGTGGCTGATGCGGGTTCTCGCGCCCGGCCTCAGCCCAGTCTATTTCGCCGACGCCGTCGTCAATCTGCGCATCTTCGCGCTCTCCACGTTCGCCGGCGGCGCCGCAGCCGTGTACTGCGCGTTCCTCTATACCGGCCGGCGCTTCGGCCCCATGGCTTTCTACCAGGGCGTGCTCAATGTGTTTACCATCGCCGGCGCGCTGGTGCTATGGCGAGCCATAGGCGTGTACGCCTTTGCCATCGGTTACACCGCGGGCGCCTTTGCCCAACTGGCCATCGTCTGGTTCGCCACGCGGCGAGACCTGGCGCACGCCACCGCCGAACCGTGTGCGATCTCCTGGCGCGAAATCGCCGCCAAGCCCGGCTTCTTCGTTTTCTACGCGGCGGCCCTTAGCCTGAACATCGTCTTCACACGCGCTTACGCCACTCACGCGGGGCCTGGGATGGCCGCCGCTCTCGACTACTGTATGCGCGGTGTGGGCGTGCCGCTGGCGCTGTTGGTCAGCCCCATTTCCACTTCGCTGTTGCCGGAAATCAGTCGCCTGCGCAGTCTCGCGCGCATGCGCGATGCCTTCCGCCTCATCGATCGGACGGTCGTGCTAACCGCGCTGGCCGCCGTCGCCGGTTGCGGCTTCGCCATTCTGTTTCGCCACCCCGCCATCCGAATCGCTTTTGAGCGCGGCAGCTTCACCGCCGAGTCTACCAACCTGGTGGCCGCGGTGTTTCTCGGCTTGGGCCCCAGCCTGGTCGGCTGGAGTTTGATGGAAGTGACTGCGCGCGCGCTGTTCGCCTTGGATCGCCCCTGGCCGCCGGTCATCGCCGCCATGGTCCCCCTGCTGCTCAACGTCGCCATCACCATGCGCTTCCGCTCGTTCCGTCCCGAATGGATCGGCCTCGGCGCCAGCCTCGGTCTCATGGCCGGCTTCGTAGTCCTATTCGCCCTCGCCCACACCGGCCGCCGCCGCTGGTTGGAACCGGCGTCTGCGTTGGCGCCGGAGAGCGCGTAGAATAACTCCTGCTGGAGTGTCGAGCTGGTCGGTGACCCGTGCGCCGCTCGCGAGCGACACTCGCCTCAACTTATCCTTTTCTCTTCCGATAGCTCCGCGCCAGTTCCATGTAGACGCCTAAGTCGCGGTCCAGGTCGGATTGGGTGCCGTCGAAATAGAAATTGCGGATGGGGATACCACCCAGGTCGCGGCTAAGTTGCGGATAGATGGCTTCGCAGACGATGCCATTCATGCAGGTGAAGGGGCTGATATCGATGATACCGGCCGCGCCTTTCTTCGCCAGGTAGACGGCCTTGCCGACGTTGAGCACCATTTCGCCGAACGCGCCCTCGCGCGGCAGATACGGGCGCGCGCATTCGAGCACCTCGTAGATATCCGGCTCTTCGCGGCCGGCGAAATCCTCATGGAAGACTTCCACCAGCCGGTGCTCGTCGTGCTTCTGCACGCGCTGGCGCACCCACGAGCCGAGCGCTTCCAGGGTCCAAAGGCGGTTCTCGAGTTTGAGCTTGCGGAATACCTCGGAATTGGTGTACCAGACCCATTCGACGATGTCGGAGAGCCAGGCTTCAGCGCCGTATTGTTCGAGCGAGCCGATCAGGTTCTCATTCGAAAACGTATTGAGCCGGCAGAAAATCTCGCCGACTATGCCGATCAGCGGCTGTTCGCGGTCGCGGCGCGCATCCAGCTTGCGAAAGCGGTCGCGCGCGCGGACCATCGATTTTTCGAGCGCGGCCAACTGATCGCCGGGCTCTACCGTGGTCGTCTCGATGGTGTGGCACAGATCGGCGAGGCTCTCTTCGTAAGCGGCTTCGGCATCGCCGAGTGCCCGCTCATAGGGCCGGCTCATCAGCAGCAGCTTTTCCAGCAGGTCGGCGCAGAGCAGCGCGCGCCAGCCGCTACGCACGAACGGCTTGGCCAGATCGCCCAGTCCATCGTAGGAATTCTTGCTGCTGGGAGAGAGAATCTGCACCGCCTGGTAGCCGTTCGTGTCGAGCACGTGGCGCAAGTAGGGCGCGTACTGGCCGAAACGGCAGGGGCCTTCGGCGGTAGGCATGAAGAGGGCGATGCGGGCGGGATCGGCTTTGGAATCCTCGAGCAGCTTCATGAAGTCGCCGACTGTGACTTTGGCCGGATAGCATTCGTCGCCGGAAGTGTAGCGCGCGCCCAGTTCGCGCGTGCGGTGGTCGGACGGCGGCGTGGGTTCGGCGTCCAAGCCGATGGCGCGGAACGCCGCGGCAAACGCGCGCGCGCTGCCGGTGGCCATCGGCGGAATATAGATGCGCTTGCCGGCTACTGAATCGCCGGCTGCGCTGCTGTGGCTTCCGGCGGCGGGGGCATTGTCGAGGACTGGTAGCATCGCAGAATTCCTTTGCTATCGAGATAGGCTTCGCAGCGCGTCATGTAGCCTGCGTCGTTGCCGTGGCCGTCGAACTGGAGAATCAGCAGCGGCGCGCCGGCGGCTTCGCGGGCGAAATGCTTGATGTAGGAATCGGGCCCGCACTTGAAGTTGGTGATGTAGACCAGATGCAGATTGGGACGCGCAGCCGCCTGGCGCGCGGCTTCCAGGATCTTGCGGCCGGAAATCCAGAACATGTTCGAGTCCGCGTCGGCCATCGCTTCGCGGCCGGTCACCAGGAAATCGAGCGGAATCACGTTGGCGCCGTAACGATGGCGCAGCTTGCGCGGAATGTCGCAATTCACGCCGCGGTCATAGATGTTATAAGCTCGCCCGGCCAGCACCAGGCCGGGTTCGCCGGTTTCATCCAGCGTCGCGATGGCGCGGCGGCCGGCTTCGATCAGCTTTTCCTGGAAGCCGCGCTGCTCGGCGAAGGCGGCGTCCACCGCGCGGTCGCTCGCGCGGCGGTGGATGCCGATGCGGCTCATGGTTTCGGCCAGCGCCTTCTTGATCTGCGCGGGACCGAGCTTGAAATGCAGCGTAGGAATCAGGAAGCGGCTCGCATGCGGTTCGAGCGCCGGCGCGGCGCGCAGCACCCACGGCAGCGTCTGGCTCCACGGGCAATAGTGCGCGGTGCCGGGATTGTCGCCGGAATCGGCGTCCGCGATGTTGGGAAGCAGGATGTAATCGACGCCCTGGTTGACTAGCGCCTGCACGTGGCCATGCGCCACCTGCACCGGGTAGCAGGGCTGCGCCACTGCCATGTCGATGCCGGCGGCGGAAATGCGCGGGTCGGTCACCGGAGAGAGCACGGTGGGGATGCCCAACTCCGCGAAGTAGCGGCGCCAAAACGGCTGCATGTCGAGCATCGCCATGGCGCGCGGCAGGCCCACGCGGAACTTGCCCTCCGTCGCGTTGGGTAGCGCCTCCAGCAGTTGATCGCGGTAAGCGAAGAGATCCTCGATCACCGGCTTGCGTCCCGTCGCCGAGGGCTTGCGGAATTTATCGGAACACTTATCGCCCCAGAAGCTCTTCTGGCCTTCGATGACGAACTCCTTCATGTCGCACAAGTTCGAGCAGGCCTTGCAGACGAAATCGCGGCTCGACAACTCCAGCTTGTGCAGATCATAACCGCGGAAGCGGGTTGCGGCGCCGGTGGCCTGGTGCCATTGGCGCGCAATGAGAGCCATGCCGATGGCGCCCATCACGCCGTTGTACGGCGGCACGGTAATCTTCGTTTCGAGAATGCTGGCGAAGGCGGCGGTGACAGCGTCGTTATAAGCCGTGCCGCCCTGGAAGTAAATCACCTTGCCGATCTTGCGCCCGCGCACCACGCGGTTCAGATAATTGAGCGCGATCGAATAGGCCAGGCCCGCCACCAGGTTGGGCACCGTTTCGCCCTTGTGCAACCGGCCCGTAACGTCGCGCTCCATGAAGACCGTGCAGCGCTCGCCCAGGCGCGTGGGGCTGGCCGAGGCGAGAGCGAGTCTGGCGAATTCGCCCTTGATGCTAATGCCCAGCTTCTCGGCCTGCTCCTCGAGGAAGGAGCCCGTGCCCGCGGCGCAGGCTTCGTTCATGGCGAAATCGACTACCACGCCTTTTTCAATGGAGATGAACTTCGAGTCCTGGCCGCCGATCTCGAAAATCGTGTCTACAGGCTCTCCGCCCAAGGTGCTGGAGATGTGAATGGCACCGGTCTTGTGCGCGGTGATCTCATCGTTGACGGAATCGGCACCGACAAACTCGGCGATGAGTTCGCGCCCGCTTCCGGTGGTGCCCACACCGCGAATCTGCAAGCGGTTGCCCCACAGGCGTTCCACTTCGCTCAGGCCCTGCTGCACGGCCTCGATCGGCCGGCCGGCGGTGCGCAGGTACACGTCGTGGATCACGGTGCCCGATTCGTCGATCGCCACCACATTGGTCGAAACCGAGCCGATATCCAGGCCCAGATATGCAGGGATCGGCCGGCCATCGGCCGGTGGCGTATACACGCCGACGCGGTCGCGCAACTGGATGACGTTTTCCGCCAAGAGCGGTTTCGAATCCTGCACGGCTACTTCGGTATCGTGCTGCCGAAGGCGATGGATTTCGAAAATCGAACGCTTGCGCGTTTCTTCGGCTTCGAGAATGGCCGTTCCAATCGCGCCGCACCAGGCGTACTGTTCGGGGATGAAAAGTTCTTCCGGCCGCAGGTTAAAGGCTTCCGCCAGCGCCCGTGTGACGCCGGCGTTTTGTGAAACCGCGCCGATCAGCGCCACCGGCGCTTCCACCTTGCGGCCCTTGACGATGGAGCTCTTGAAATTGCGCGCTACCGCGTCGCACAACCCGCGCAGAATCTCGGCCGGCTGGTAGCCTTTCTGCTGCGCGTGGATCATGTCGCTCTTGGCGAACACCGAGCAACGGCCGGCGATGCGCGCCGAGGAGCACGCGCCACACACCAGGCCGCCCACTTCCTCCACCGAGTACTGCATGCGCAATGCCTGCTGATCGAGGAAAGAACCCGTGCCGGCCGCGCATTCGCCGGAGCGGTCGTAGTCCTGAATGCCGGTCGCATCCAGCCGAATGTACTTCGAGCTTTCGCCGCCGATTTCGAACACCGTGCGAATCTGCGGGTAAAACGCCGCCATCATGCGCGCGATGGATTTGAACTCGTTTTCGAAAAACAGGCCGAGCACCTTGGCGATGGTGCGGCTGCCGGAGCCTGTGACGCGTATGCCCTCCACGCGCATTTCGGGAACCGTCTCGTAAAACTCGTCCAGCAGGTCGTAGGTAGATTGGATTGGGCTACCCGAAATCCGCCGGTAATCGGACAGCACCAGCGGGCGGCCATCGAACTCCGTCAACCGGAACTCCGGGCGGGCGGCGCAGAGGCTCTCCAGGATTCCCCGGTCGGCCGCCTTGCCCAGTGCGGCGAGCTTTAGGCTGATGGCCCCAATGTCCAGCCCGAGATTGATACCCATTTTACCTAGTGTGGTGTGGAAAGCCGCAGATTTCAATCAATCGGACCCGAATTGCCGAAATTTGGGCCTGAATGGGGCAGGGCGAAGGGTAGAGGGCGCAGCGGGGGTGTGGGGTTTTGCGACAGTCCAGTGAGGCAGGCCCCCGGCCTACCGTCGAACGCTACGCCGCTGCTGGCCGCGGTTTAACCGCCTTCTCGATTTCCCGTTGCCGGGCCTGCCGGGCCGTACGGAGATCGTATTCGAGCTGGAGGCCGAGCCAGAGTTCGGCTGAGGTCCCCAGGTATCGAGCCAGGCGAAGGGCGGTATCGGCCGTGATGCCCCTGCGGCCACGCACGACATCGTTGAGACGAGTCGCCGTGATGCCCAGCGATTTGGCGAGTTGGTTAACGCTCATGCCCAGCGGTTCGAGCACGTCCTCGCGGATCGTCTCGCCGGGATGCGGAGCTGGTATTAAGTTGTTCATAACATTGCCATTAAGCAAAAACACAGCCGGACATGGCTTAGTGATAGTCGCTGATCGCCACGTCGCAGGCTTCTCCATTCCTCCAGACAAAACAGAGGCGGTACTGATCGTTGATCCGTATGCTGTGTTGCCCCTGCCGGCTGCCTTTGAGGGCTTCCAAGCGGTCGCCGGGAATCGCCGCCAAATCGCGAAGCTCTCTCGCCTGATTCAGGTGGATGAGTTTGCGAAGAGCGGCCTTTTCGATGGACCTAAACCGCTTCGACGGTTGCTGCTGAAACAGCCTTTCGGTTTCGGCATCGCCAAAGGACCGAATCACATCTCTATCGTATATCGGTAATCGACAAATGGCAAGACGAGCCGTCCTGGCAGCCGACCGGCGGAGCCGCCGTCCGCTATGCTGGAGCTTCTCATTTATGCGCCGCTATGTCATTCTCAGCAACCGCAAGCGGGTCATCATCGCGCTGGTACACACGGTGGCGTTTCTGCTGCTGGCGGTCTACACGGGGACGCTCGTGGTGCGGCCGTTGCACGCTGGTTCGCCCGTGTCGGGGTGGATCATTGCCGGCGTCTACGCCGCGGTGACCACGGCGCTGCTGGTGCTGGCGGCGGTCAGCGGCAACCCAATCGAAAGAGTCTACTTCGGCCTGGTTACTACGAGCGCCGGATTCGGTCTGGCGCGGCAGATTGTGGGCGACGCAGGTATCCCGATCGCGATCTATGTGCGCGTGGCGATGCTGACATGCGCGGTGGTGATGGGCGTGGCGATCTTGCGCGAGTACGGCGGCGGGATTGCCGCCAGCAAAAGGGCAACCTAAAGGATGCCCCACAGAAGAAGCCGCGTTTTCGGTGGGGCATCCTTTAGGTTGCCCGTGACGGCCACGGTCAGGTGAAGCAACCACCTAACCGGAAATCGCCGTCATGCCGGAATATCGGATTTTCGTGTCTGAAAATCAAGCACTATCGCTTTCACCCTTGCGCCTAACTCCTTTTCTTTCAGCACGGCCCTTCGGTTGCAATTGATCTGTAACGGAAGGAGACGTATCTTGAACGATCCATCTACATATTGGCTGACCATTACCAACGTCGGGTTGGGGGTGGTGACATTGATTTGCTGCCTGGCGGTGGCCTTTGGCGTGGTGCAGGAACTGGCTGCCCGACGCAAGAAAAAGGCGGCGCTTTCGGCGCTCGATCAAGAGGTTTCCGGCCTGGCCGCCTCATTCGGCGACGGGCACGCATTCGGAATCCCGCAACTCGGCCTGACGATGGCCGATGGCGGCGAGCCGGTCGCGAAAAAAGAGGCCGAGAAAGAAAAAGAGCGGTAGCCCCCATGACCTGCCCCTTCCTCAGAGAAGCTCAGGTCCATTTCTGCCACGCTTCGAGCGTGCGGAAGCTGATTCCGCTGAACGTGGCGGCGGGCAGCGGGCACGCGGACGAGAAATGCTCCTCGGCCGCGTACGTCACGTGCCGCGTGTATCAATCGAACCCCGTCGATGGCGCGGCCGGCGGGCCATGCCCGCTCCTGGGCGAGTCGCTGATGCAATACTGCGCGGCGGCACCGGTGGCGAAGCTGGTGCCATTCAGCGAGTCGTTGCTGTCACGTTGTGGTACCGACAGTCACCGCTACTGCCAACTCTACACGGCAATGGCGAACCCGATGGCCGCGAGCGACGAAGTGGACGGAATCGCCATGCCCGCGGAGCTGAGCTACACGGCCAACCATCTTTGGCTGGAGGTGGGCGAGGACGGGCAATGCCACGCCGGCATCGACGCGTTTCTGAGCCGCGCGCTGGGCAAGGTGGAACGCATTCAGTATGTGTGGCAGCAGGGGCTGCACCGGCCGGCGGCGATTCTGACGGCGGGCGGAATCGATTGGGAAGTGGTGTTCCCCAACCCGCTGCTGCTGACTGGCTGCAACCTGTATCTGCGCGCTAACCCGGGCCGCCTTTCGACCGATCCTTACAAGGCGGGATGGCTGTTCGAGGGACGCGTGGTCGAAGGCACCATCGATCATCTGATGCACCGAGCCCCGGCCAAAGCATGGATGGAGCATGATGTGCGCCGCATTAACGAAACTCTGCAGCAAGGTTCCGGCATGTCGGCCGATGGCGGGCTGTTCGCCGTGGGCGTGCTGACGTTGCTCGATCGCGAATCCAGCCCGGCCTTGTTTCATGACTTCTTCTCGCCGTTCGCGAAAGGGATTAGGGCGCCGGAATGATTGGCGGCAAAATCGCGTTCGCTTCGGGAATGTTACTCGCGCTGGCGGGCGGCTGGCTGGCGTTTCCGCGCATCCTTTATCGGACCCGGCTGCAGCCGGTAAACTTCAGCCACAAGATTCACGCGGAAAAGGCCGGAACCAAGTGCGAGGACTGCCACTCGTTCCGCGACGACGGAACCTATGCCGGCATCCCCACGCTGGATAAGTGCTCCGGTTGCCATGCCGCCGCGATGGGTACCACGGCGGAAGAGAAGAACTTCATCGACCATTACGTAACGCCTAACCGCGAGCCGCAATGGCTGAGTTATGCGCGGCAGCCCGAGAATGTCTACTTCTCGCACATCTCCCACGTCAAGCTGGGCCAGGTGAAATGCGAGCAGTGCCACGGCAACGAAGGCGGCGCCACGACGCTGCGCCCGTATCAGCAGGACCCGATCAGCGGCTACTCGCGCGACATCTGGGGGCAGCCGGTGGCGCCGGTCGCGTTGCGGAGCGAAGGCGGAATGAAGATGGACGATTGCGTGAACTGCCACCGCCGGCAGGGGCTGGAATACAGTTGCCTGGGGTGTCACAAGTGACCACGACGCGGCGTAATCTCCTCAAATTCGTGGGTGGCGGAGCGGCCGGCGCGCTGCTGACGCCGGCGCCGTGGCGGCTGATCACGGATACCGCGCTGTGGAGCGAAAACTGGCCGGGCATCCCACGTCCGGCGCGCGGCGAAATTCGCGCGCGCTTCACCCACTGCACGCTGTGCCCGGCCGGGTGCGCAGTGCGCGCGCGGTGCGTGGGCGGCCAGCCAGTTTCGCTCACTGGCGTGAAACCGCATCCTATCGGCCACGGCGCGCTGTGCCCATGGGGGTTAGTGGGGCATCAGCTTCCGTATCATCCGGCGCGCGTACGGCAAGGGCCTGTGAAGGAAGCCATCGCGGCACTGGCTCGTGCAATTGCGCAGCGCGGCGCCGGCGAGCGCATCGCGGTGCTCGATTTGCGCCCAGGCCGCACGGTGTCCTGGACCTATCGCCGCGCCATGGCCGCGATGGATGGCGGCCTCTACCTGACGCCGTTCCAGCCTGCCTACGCGATCGACCTGGCTGCGGCAAAAACCGTGGTGAGCTTCGGCGCGCCGCTCTTCGATGGTTGGGGCACTCCGGGCAACGTGTTCGCCGCGCGCGGCAATTTCCGGCTGATTCAAATCGAACCGGCGGAGACGCGGACAGCGGCGCTGGCCGACACGTGGCTGCCCATACTGCCTGGCACCGAATCGGCAATGGCGGCGGCGTTGGCTGGAGAGACGACCATCGCGGAAGCCGCACGCGTGACTGGCTTGGAAGAGCAAGCCATCGATGCGGCGAAGGAAGCCGCGGAGAGTGGCACGACGGTGGTGCTGGCCGCGGACCCCTCCTCCCCGCTGATGAGCCTCAACGAAAAGCTCGGCGCGTTGGGCCGCACGGTGGTGGCGCGGCGCGAGGCGCCTGTGCCGGAGGCGTGGAAGAAAGCCGCGCCATCGACCGCAGTTTCCGCCGCGCCGGATCGGTCGATCCGCGTCCTGCTGATCGACGAATCGCTGCCCGGCGGCTATGTGCCGTGGCAGGACATTGAACCGAAGCTGGCGCCAAACGCCGCCGTGGTAGTGTTCAGTTCCACGAGCGAAGGCTATGCCCGGCACGCGCAGTACGTGCTGCCCACGGCGGTGTATCCGGAAACGGCCGAAGACATCGGGCCGGCCATCGATACGGTAGCCGCGGTCTTTCGCATTGCCGCGCCGCTGATCGCGCCGGTGGTGCCAGTGGTGAATCCGGGAGAGTTCGTGGCGCGGATCGCCGGCCTGCCGCAGTCCGATGCGTTGCGGGAGCGAGCCGACGCGATTCACAAAGCCGGACGCGGCACATTGATCGACTACACAGCCGCGATATCGAAGCCGGTGAAGGAAGCGACCGCGGACGATTTCTGGAAAGCTCTCAACCAGGGCGGCTGCTGGATGGACGATACGGAAAAGAAAGCGGCGCCTGGCAAGCTGGAGTTCGCCGCTGCCGGTGTTGGCAGGCCGGTGACCAGCCCCACATTGCATGACGAACTGCCGCTGACGGTGGTGACGGCGGAGCCAGGGCGCGGCGGTTTGGAATCGCCGCTGATGTCGAAACTGGAACGCGAGTCGAACCTGCGCTTGTCCGCGAATCGCGTGGCACTTTCGAAAGCCGACGCGCGCGCGAACGGCATCGAAAATGGCAGCCGCTGCGTGTTCGAAACCGCACGCGGCCGAGTGAGCGTAGTAGCCATGATCGATGCGGGCGTGCCGGCCGGTGTGGTGGAGGTGGCGGGCGGCCCGCAGATGGTCGATCTGTGCGGAGCGAATCGGACTGCCCGGGTGGTGCGAGTATGACGGCGCAACGTCAACACGGCCAGGCGAGACGCTACGGCATGTCGATCGATATCGACAAGTGCAACGGCTGCGGCGCCTGCATGATGGCCTGCGCGGTAGAGAACAACATCCCGCCGATGCCCGAATCCGCCAATGATCGAAAGGGCATCACCTGGATTCGCGTTTACAAGGTGGATAACCACCGCGCCTATCCGGAGCGCCGCACCGCGTTCGTGCCGGTCCTCTGCCAGCAGTGCGGCCACGACACGCCTTGCGTACACGTCTGCCCGCAGCAGGCGGTGGACGTGGACCCGGAAACCGGCATCGTCGGCCAGATGCCGGAGCGCTGCCTGGGCTGCCGCTATTGCATGGTTGCCTGCCCGTATCACGCGCGCTATTTCAATTGGTGGGACCCGGCATGGCCGGCCGGCATGGAGAAAACGCTCAACCCCGACGTTTCGCCGCGCATGAGGGGCGTGGTCGAGAAATGCAATTTCTGCCACGGCCGCTGGCACGCCGCGCAGCAGAAAGCCGCCGCCGCCGGCCAACGCGAAATCGACGCGGCCGATTACGTTCCGGCTTGCGTGGAAGCCTGCCCCACCGGCGCGCTGCGCTTCGGCGATCTCAACGATCCGTCCACCGAAGCCGCGCGGGACGCCGCGCGGCCGGAGAGCTTCCGGCTGCTCGAGAAGATCGGCACCGAGCCGAAGATTCATTACCGATCCCGGCGCGATTGGGTGCGCGAAATTGCCAACGCGCCGCACCCCGATGGAAAGGATGAGCACCGTGGATAAGGAATTCATCACGCGCGGTCTGCGGCGCTCCTCCACTGGACGATTCCTGCTTTGGATTCTCCCTTGGGCCGCCCTGCTGGTGTTCGGTCTGTACTGCGCCGGGTTGTGCCTGGTGAAAGGCCTGAACCAGACCAACATGGACAACCGCTTCGCATTCGGCCTCTGGATCTTCTTGGACCTGACTGTGATCGCGCTCGGCGCGGGCGCATTCCTGACCGGGTTCCTGCTTTACATTTTGAAGATCGACGAGTTGCACGCGGTGATTAACAGCGCCGTCGTCATCGGCGTGGTGTGTTACAGCGGCGCGGTTGCCGCGCTGATGGTGGATGTCGGCCAGCCGCTGCGGTCGTGGTTCACCTTCTGGTACCCCAACGTGCATTCGATGCTGACGGAAGTCACGTTCTGCATTAGTTGCTATCTCACCGTGCTACTGATCGAGTACTTACCCATCGTGCTGCGCAACCGCAAGCTGCACGACGTGCCGTCGTTCCTGGTATTCGAGCACAAGTTGCATAATCTGGTTTATGTGCTGGCGGGCGTGGGCACATTCCTTTCATTCTTCCATCAGGGCTCGCTCGGCGGCTTGTATGGCGTACTGCGCGGCCGGCCGTTTGCGTTCCGTGAAGGACTGGCGGTGTGGCCGTCCACGTTCTTCCTTTTTATTCTGTCGGCGGCCGCGGTGGGTCCGAGTTTCATCCTGCTCACTACCAAGCTGGTGGAAACACTGTCGCGCAAGCGGCTGGTTAGGCCCGCCGTGTACCGGCTACTGGCGCGCGTCTCCGGCTTGCTGCTGGCCGTGTATGTGTTGGCCAAGACCGTGGACACTCTGGTCTGGATCAACCGCACTTCGCCCGGTAGCGGTTTCGAGGCTTGGCAATATTACAGTTGGAGGCCCTTCGGCACCTGGATTCTGTTCGCGGAAATCGTTGTCTTCGGACTGTTGCCCGCACTGGTGATGCTGACGCCGCGGTTGCGCATGCACACCGGCTGGCTCGTCGCCGCGGCGGCGATGGCCTGCTGCGGTGTAGCGCTCAACCGTTTCGTGATGACCGTGCAGACGCTCGCGTTGCCTACGCTGTCCTTCGATTCGTTCGTCTCTTATTATCCGAGCTGGCAGGAAATCGGGACCTTCCTGGCGGTGGTGGCATATGGAGTTCTGGTGTATTCATTTTCGTTCCGCTACTTCAGTCTGTTCCCGGAAGAGCGCGAATTGAGACTCGAAGCGGCCGCGCGCGAGGAAGAAACCGCGCTGGCTGGGAGGTATTAATATGTTGCCGTGGATTTATGGGTTCGATTGGAATGCCGGTCACATCATCTTCCTGGGCGCTTTCTACGCGGTGCTGGCGGCGGTCGCGGCGACAATTGTCTCGGCGGCGATTCGTTCGCGGCGTGCGCTGCGCGCGGACCAGGCGGAGGCCATCCGCTGGCATGAAGATTTTGAAAGCATGCCCGCCTGCGACCAGGTGTGCCGCCACGTGCTGACCGGTGAGTTCCAGGAGCGACAATGTCCGCATGCGTTCGATTGCCGGGAGTGTGAAACGCACGCAAGCTGATCGAGCGGCATCCGCTGGCACGGGTGGAAGAGTTGGAGGAGGATGTCTTCGGCATGGCGTTTCCGCTGGACCGCTTTTATCATCGCGGCCACACGTGGGCGCGCCTCGAGAAAAATGGAACGGTGCTGGTGGGGTTGGACGAATTGGGCGCACGCCTGCTTGGGGTACCGGATGCGCTGGTGCTGCCGCAGCCGGGCGACCGCGTGCATGCTAATGGCGCCGCGTTTCACGCCCGCCGCCGCAATGCCGATGTGCGCGTGGTGTGCCCCGTGGATGGCGAAGTGCTGGAAACCAGCGACGCCGGGAGCGGCTGGTACCTGCGTGTGAAGCCGGATGGTAACGACGCGATGGCCTTCCGCCATCTGCTGCGCGGCGCCGAAATCAAGCCGTGGATCCAGCGCGAAATGGAGCGCCTCCAACTGGCGCTCACCGCCGAAGGCGCAGCCCCCGCGCTGGCCGATGGCGGCGTTCCCGTCTCCGACATCGCAGCCGCTTATCCTGCCGCCGATTGGGACGCAGTCTGCGGCGAAATGTTTCTGGCAGGCTAACCGCCGGCCAATCCGGCTCTGGCAGCTTCTCGCCGAGCCACGATCGGAAAGAGCCATCCACCGTTCCGTGAGTGGCTCTTTCACGAAATCAACACTGCGATTTCCCGAAACCGGACACCACCCTTTTCCGCCGCATGAGGAGTTTCAATTAGTTAACGGCTCCTCGCCGTGGCCGGTCGCGTGCATCGGTAACGGCCATGAGTGGTCTTCGCCACGCCGCCCGCAGTCTACGCCAGAATCCCGGGTTCACCCTTGCCGCTTTGCTCGTGCTCGCCCTCGGCGTTGGCCTGAGCACTGCGATCTTCAGCGTCGTTAACCCGGTGGTTCTGCGGCCCCTCGCGTTTCCGCATGCGGAGCGGCTGATCCGCGTCGGTGAACGCCTAGGCACCTTTGGCGAGGTGTCCACCGCTTATGGGAACTTCCTCGATTGGAGCCGTCAAGCCAAGACGCTTGCCGCGGCGTTCGCCTGGCGTCCCGACAGCATCACCATGAGCGACGGGCGCACTGCCGAGCGCGTTGCGGCGCTGCGTGCCACGGCCGGCTTCTTCGATACGCTCCAAATCCATCCGTCGCTGGGGCGCCCTTTTCGAGCCGAAGACGACCGGAAAGGCGCGCCAGGCCGCGCGGTCATCACCGACGGCGAGTGGACCCGCCGGTTTGCGCGCGACCCCAATGTCCTGGGGCGCAGCATCACGCTCCAGGGTGAACCGTTCACCGTGATCGGAGTGATGCCGCCGAACTTCCGCTTCCCGCTGGTAAAGGTCGAAATTATCGTCCCTTGGGGCCGCACCGCCGGCGAGAACCGCGGTAACCACCAGGGCGAATCCATCGCGCGCATAAAGCAAGGCGCAACCATCGAGCAAGCAAACGCCGAACTCGCGACCATCGGCCGGGCGTTATCGGCCGGTTATCCGGCGAGTAACAGTGGCTGGAGCCTGTTTGCGACTTCGTTGCAGGCGTTTGTCACCAAGGACTCGAGGGCCGTGATGCTGACGGTGCTGGCAGCCGTGGGGCTGGTGCTTCTGCTCGCCTGCGTGAATGTCGCCGGGCTGATGCTGGTGCGCGCCACCGGCAGGCGCCGCGAATTTGCCGTCCGCATCGCGCTCGGCGCGCGCCTTGCCTCGATTCTTCGCGAGAGTCTGAATGAGGCGCTGCTGATCGCCCTGGGGGGCGGCGCGCTTGGCGTGCTGGCGGCATCCTGGAGCATCGGACCGCTGGTGTCGCTGGTTCCTGAGAGCGCCGTCATTCCAGCGATCGCGATCGATTGGCGCGTGCTGCTGTTTGCCGCCGCCGTCACCACGCTGGCCACCATTCTCTTCGCGATCGTTCCGGCGATGCGGTCCATCAAGACCGACCCGAACGACGCTCTCAAAGAAGGCGGGCGTGCGAATACCGCCGGCATCCACGGCAACCGGTCGCGCAGCGTTCTGGTGGTGGCGGAGATCGCGCTGGCGGTGATGCTGGCCCTGGCGGCGGGTCTGGTGATCAAGAGCTTCGGACGCCTGACCAGGGTTGACCCCGGCTTTGCTGCGGATCATGTACTAACCTTGAACGCCGAGATCGGCGGCCCGGCGTATGCGAAAGGCCCCGCCCAGATTGCCTTCTGGCGGCGTCTTCTCGATCAGGCGTCGGCCAAGCGATCCATTGCCAGTATCGGCATGGCCAGTTTCCTCCCGATGACGGATAACGACACCGAAAACGGCTATTGGGTGGAGGGCCATCCCCAGCCCAAGGACAGTGGTGAAGTCCCGTACGCGGACCTTTTTGTAATCGGCGGCGACTATTTCAGGACCATGGGCATCACGCTTTTGCGGGGCCGCGCTTTCCAGCCCACAGACACCGCGACGGCGCCACCGGTGACGATCGTCGATGAGGAGTTTGCCCGCAAGAACTTCCCCCACGACGACCCGCTCCAGCATCGGATCAACTACAACGACAGGCTCTGCCAGATTGTCGGCGTCGTCCGCCACGTGAAGGATTTCGGCCTCAACGGCACGTCGCGCGAACAATTCTATTTTCCGTTGGAGCAAACCCCTTGGACGTTCATGACGATCACGGTGAGGCCCGCGGCAGACAACGCAAGTGCGCTCGATGCGGTTCGCGACGCGGTCCGCGGCATCGATGCAGGCGTCCCGGTATTTGAGGTCCGGCCGATGTCAAGCTGGGTGAGCGACTCGACATGGCGCCAGCGCCTGGGCATGGTCCTGTTGGCTGTTTTCTCGGGCGTAGCTCTGGTGTTGGCCAGCATCGGAGTCTACGGCGTCATGGCTTATTCGGTGGCGCAACAGACGCAGGAGATCGGCATTCGCCTGGCCCTCGGGGCCACCCGCGCGCTAGTGTTGCGGCTCGTGCTCCGGCGGGCTTTTCTCTTTACCGTCGCGGGCGTAACCTTTGGCATCGCCGCCGCGGTTCCACTGACAGAGCTGCTCGGTTCGCTGCTTTTCGAAGTGCCACCCACCGATCCCAAGGTATTCGGAGCGGTTGCGGCACTTCTGGTTTTCGTCGGCCTCCTCGCCGGCGCAATCCCCGCCCTGCGCGCGGCGAACACCAATCCGCTGCTGGCAATTCGCAACCAGTAGCGCGCTTCGTGCAGGTAGACGGCTAATGGGCGGCGCGGCCTGCCTATTGTTGCCTTCGCGTCCACGCTGCGAGCGCCGTCAGCATATCCTGGATCGATTTCCTGGTGCGCTCGTCCGTCAGGTTTCCCGCTGCGTCGAACTTCTGCGCCGCGCCGCAGATCAGCACCTCTGGCTGATTCAGCAGGTGCATATCCAGATCCACCAGAATCTGCCGCAAATGATGCTGTGCCCGCACCGTCCCCAGCGGGCTGGGTGAGGCGCCCATCACTGCCACCGGTTTCGCCCGCCAGGCCCCTTCCCCATAAGGCCGCGAGCCCCAGTCGATCGCGTTCTTCAGCACGCCGGGAATCGAGTGATTGTACTCGGGAGTGACAAACAGCACCGCGTCCGCCGAGCGCACTCGCGCTTTCAGTTCCACCACCCGTGCCGGCGGCGCCGCCTCTTCGTCCTGATTGAATAGCGGAATCCCGTCGAGATCGAATATCTCTACCTTCACTCCCTCCGGCGCCAGAGCCTGTGCCGCGCGCAGCGCAGCCCGGTTCAACGATCCCTTGCGCAGGCTCCCGGCAATCCCCAAAACCGTCACTGTCGATTCCATCCCGCTTCTAAGATGCGGGCCATCGCCGAAAGGATGCGTGGCGCGCATCCGAGTGAATCCCGCCAGCCGTCCAAGCTATCATAAACTAGGAAGCGCCTCCCGCATGTCTGTCAATCCCGATCCGCAAATGGGTGTCAATAGCTGGCTCGAAGAAGAGCTTTATCGGCAGTACCTTCGCGACCGCTCCACGGTTGACGAGAGTTGGAAAGAAGTGTTCGACTCCGGCGGTGCTGCGCCCGTTCCCGCGAAGCCCGCAGCCGGCCAATTACAGCCTGGTGGGGCAGGCTTCAGCCTGCCCACTTCGCCCGCGCTCGAACCGCCCGCCGGCGGCCAGTTGCAGCCCCTGCGCGGTGCCGCCGGCCGCATCGCGGAGAACATGGCGGCCAGTGTCTCCATTCCATTGGCTACCTCGCAGCGCACCATCGCGGTCAAGGTGATGGATGAGAACCGCCGCATCATTAACCAGCACCGCGCCATCCTCGGCCTGAGCAAGGTGTCTTATACGCACCTGATCGGCTGGGCATTGGTCAAAGCGCTCGAGGCCATGCCCGGGCTCAACCAGGCGTACGCGGAAAAGGATGGCGCGGCCTATCGAGTGATCCATCCGCACATCCATCTCGGCATCGCGGTGGACGCCGCCGGTAAGGATGGCGCACACAACCTGCTGGTGCCCAATATCAAGGACGCCGGCACGCTGAACTTTCAGGAGTATCTGAATCGCTTCGACGACCTGGTCGCCCGCGCCCGCACCTGCAAACTCGCCACCGCGGATTTTCAGGGCACCACCATTTCGCTCACTAACCCCGGCACCGTCGGCACCATGTCTTCCAACCCGCGCCTGATGCCCGGCCAGGGCGCCATCATCGCCACCGGCGCCATCGACTATCCCGCCGAATACCACGGCACCGCCGCCGAAACGCGGGCCATCCTCGGCATCAGCAAGGTGATGACCCTCACCTGCACGTACGATCACCGCATCATTCAGGGCGCCGAATCGGGCGCGTTCCTGGGCAAAGTGCAGGCGTTGCTCGATGGCAAAGACGGCTTCTACGAAGAGGTCTTCGATCACCTGCACATTCCGCACCAGCCCGTGCATTGGGAGACCGACCGCCGGCCGCGCCTGCCCGGCGGCGCTTCGGCGCGCACCGCCGAAATCGCCAAGGAAGCCGGCATCATGCAGATGATCAACGCCTACCGCGTGCGCGGTCATCTCATCGCCGATCTCGACCCGCTCGGCCACGAGCCCAGCTATCACGCCGAGCTCGACCCGGAAACCTACGGTCTCACCATCTGGGATCTGGACCGCGAGTTCCTCACCGGCAGTTTGGGCGACTCGATCGGCGAGGCCGGCTCCAAGCCGCTCGCCACGCTGCGCGAGATTCTCGAATCGCTGCGCGAAACCTACTGCGGCAAAATCGGCTGCGAGTACATGAACATTCAGGTGCCGGAGCAGAAGCGCTGGCTGCAACACCGCATGGAGCCGGAGAAGAACCACTGGCCGCTCGCCCCGGAAACCTGCTTACGCATCCTGCGCAACCTCGTCGCCGCCGAAGGCTTCGAGCATTTCCTCCACTCCCGCTTCGTCGGCCAGAAACGCTTCGCGCTCGAAGGCGGCGAAACCGCGCTGGCCATCCTCGAAGAAATTCTGGATCGGTCGAGCCGCGCGAACGTGCAGGAAATCGTCATCGGCATGGCCCATCGCGGCCGTCTCAACCTGCTTGCCAACGTGGTCGGCAAGGACCTCAAGCAGATCTTCTCCGAATTCGAAGGCGACATCGATCCTTCGAGCACGCAGGGGTCCGGCGACGTGAAGTACCACCTGGGTGCCCACGGCGTGCGCCACTGCGACAATGGCCGCGAAATCACCGTTTCGATCGCCCCCAACCCCAGCCACCTGGAAGCGGTGGACCCTGTGGTCGAAGGCATCGTGCGCCCCAAGCAGGACCACCTGGGCGACACCGCCCGCGAGCGCGTCATCCCGCTGCTGATCCACGGCGACGCCGCTTTCGCCGGTCAGGGCGTGGTGGCGGAAACGCTCAACCTATCGCGGCTCGACGGCTATTCGACCGGCGGCACCATTCACCTCATTATCAATAATCAAATCGGTTTCACCACCCTGCCCGATGAATCGCGTTCCACGCCCTACTCGACCGACGTCGCACGCGGCGTGCAGGCGCCCATCTTCCATGTCAACGGCGATAGCCCGCAGGCCGCCGTCCGGGTGGCACAGATCGCTTTCGATTACCGCCAGCAGTTCAAAACCGATGTGGTAATCGATATGATCTGCTACCGCCGCCACGGCCACAACGAAGCCGACGACCCCAGCTACACGCAACCAATTCTGTACCGAAAGATCAAAGACCATCCGTCCGTCGCCACGCTCTACGCCGGTCGCCTGGTGCGCGAGGGCGTGTTGACCGCCGAAGACGTCGCCGCTATGCGCCGCGCGGTCAGCGAGCGCCTCGCCGCCGGTTATGACGCCGCGGAGGCGCAGGCCGAGCATTACGAGTTACAGGAACTGAGCGCGGTGACCACCGGCGAGATCTCCGGCTTCTGCCCGCGCACCGCCGTCAACCAACAGGTCCTCGAGCGCGTAATTCGTGGGATCACCAGTTTTCCGGACACCTTCCACCCGCATCCCAAGCTGCGCGGCTTCTTAGACAAGCGCCGCGCCGCCATCGCCCAGGGAACGCCGCTCGATTGGGCGCTGGCCGAATCGCTCGCTTTCGGCACGTTGGCTCTGGAAGGCACGGCAGTCCGTCTCAGCGGCCAGGATTCCGGACGCGGCACGTTCAGCCAGCGCCATCTGGCGTTCTACGACTACGAAACCGGCCAGCGTTACATTCCCCTGCAGCACATCTCGCCGGACCAGGCCCGCTTCGACGTCTACGATAGTTCGCTGAGCGAATACGCCGTGCTCGGTTTTGAATTCGGTTACAGCGTGGCCGACCCGCTGACGCTGGTGATTTGGGAAGCGCAGTTCGGCGACTTCGCCAACGGAGCGCAGATCATGATCGACCAGTTCATCTCCTGCGCCGAATCCAAGTGGGGACAACCGAGCGGCCTGGTGATGTTACTGCCGCACGGCTTCGAAGGCCAGGGGCCGGAACATTCGAGCGCCCGCATCGAACGCTACTTAGTTCTCTGCGCCGAAAACAACATGCAGGTTTGTAACTGCACTACTCCGGCGCAATACTTCCACTTACTCCGCCGCCAGATGTACGGCGGCTCCGACCGCCGCGGCGTGCGCAAGCCGCTGATCGTTTTCACACCCAAGAGCCTGCTCCGTCATCCGCGCGCAGTTTCCACGGTGCACGATTTCGCGACCGGCGGCTTCATCGAAATCCTGGATGACAGTTCCGCCGATCCGCAGCGGATTTCTCGCGTGGTCTTCTGCTCCGGTAAAATCTATTACGACTTACTGCAAGCCCGCGAGGAGCGCAAAGCCGACCACGTCGCCGTCGTTCGCGTCGAGCAACTCTATCCGTTTGCCTCCACCCAGGGCGCCGAGATCCTAACGCGCTATCCGCAGTCCGCCGAGATCGTCTGGGCCCAGGAAGAGCCGAGGAACATGGGCCCCTGGCGCTACATCCGGGAACAGATACACCCGCTCCTAGAGGCCACGCGCCGCGACATCCGCTACATCGGCCGCCCCGAATCCGCCAGTCCCGCCACCGGCTCCGGCAAGCGCCACCAGCAAGAACAGCACGAGATCATCGATGACGCGCTAACCCCGGGCCCGCTCTCCCAAACCAAGCGTGTGCGGCTGGTTGCGAAGAGGAAGAAGTAGGGGGGCAGGCCACACAGCACTCGGCTAGCAGGCCTTCTACACAGCCGCATGCTTTAGGGCGATCACGCCACCACTTTCGCCGCGGCAGCGATCTCCGCTACGGGGGATCGACGAACACGCGTTTCAAGAACTGAAACAGGAGGCCGTCGCAGTCACCGCGCTTGAGTGGGCGGACCGAAGTCCCGTACGTCAAACACTTTAAAATCCGCGCCAGGCGGCTTGATCTGCAAGATCAGAGCCACATGCATGGTCTCCTGGAAATAGGGGACGTGAATAGTATGCCTTCCGGCGGTTAGCTGAATGGAACGCTCACCAGTCAATGGGGAATGAACGCCATCCTCATTGATGAGCTGTTTATCGTCGATGAACAGCTCCGCGCCATCGTCGGAAGACAACTTGAAACGGTATTCTCCAGGCACTGCGACCCAGAATTCCCCGTGGTAGTCGATGCCGAACCATTCTGGCCTCGAGGTCACGCCGGGAAGGCCTTCCGTGAGGAACTGATAGGGCACATTCAGCGAGTAAGTGTAGAGCGCGCCTACCGCGTCAATGTTGTTCCCGTAATTCCAAAAGTCCGACGGCAGCATACGAGTCCCTTTCGGTAACTCATAGACATCGCCGCACAGGGAGTTTGGCTTGGGCAGGATCGATCCGAACGAGCCAGGATTGCCACTGAGCAGCCTCGCCCTGTCGGCTTCCGACTGCTTGGACTCCCAATCCTTTGGCATCTTGACGGCAGTTGACAGCTCAACGGGTCCCTCGGGGGCTGTGACGACGTCGATGGAGCCCAGGTTGCCTGTCTCGCGGTCGAGGACGACGAAGCGCACGAGAGCGGGATCTCCCGAACGGGGCATGTCCACCAGGTTGGAAAAGCCGCCTGAGAGAACCAGCGTGTACTCCTCCGAGCTCAGCACGCGTTCCGCCGATGTGTGCCAGAACCGGAGAGGCTTGCCGTCCTCATCGAAGGCACAGACGCCGTAGTCAAGCTGAACGCGCCTCGCCTCGTCCGAGATGGAAGTAAATGCCAGCGAGTCGGGCTGGACCACAAGAGAGTATCGCAGAGGATCGGTACTTGCTGTTTGGATCAAATGGGCGTTGAGTGCAATCGAGGGAGGCGTCGCCGGATGGCGGCAAGCGGCCTGTTTCAGCTCATCGTCCACTTCCGTGCTGCTCCGCACCTTGGGTTTCGGCGGCACGCCTGTCATGCCGACGTAATATCGGCGGCGAAACGAAAGCCTTACGTGGGGACGGGTGGTGGCGACGAGAATCTCATGGTACCCGCCGGTCGAACCTTCGGGGCTCGGCTGGTACGCCAGCTCATAGTGGAGCGTTGCGCTCATCGCGCAGCCTCCGCCCGATGTCACCCGGAAACCGCCGGAAGCGGCGTCGACGTGGGCGCCCGCCAGCGCCGGATCGATCACATGAAATGCCGCGATATTCCGGGGCGAATTTGGGGAATGCTTGGCAACTTCAAAGATCTGGAAGTCGGTTTCTTTCAGGTCGGTGACGGGATGGTTGTGCTCGTCAGTTGCTACCACCTCGACCACGACCTCGCGTGTGGTCAGTCTGAAAATGTATGGCGTCTCGGCGGAACCTGCCTTGACGTCTGCCGGCTTTTCACTCGAAGAACGCTGAGTTTCAGGCGAGGGCGCGGCTTGGCCGGAGGCCCGAAGCTGCCAGGAAACCAGCATCAACGCCAGGAACCAAAGTAGCCTGCACGCGGACTTGAAACACGTCGACTCCATCGGAATAGCGTTCTCCACTTAATGATAATCCGCGACCTTCAATCCTACGCGAATCGGCTGCGTCTTCACCATGCCGACCCTCGCGCCGGTTCCTTATCGCCAAACACTCGAATGCCGAACCCGCGACAGCCTCCCCGCGCATGCCGATGCTAACCTGAAGCTTGTCCCGGCATCCTCTATTCAAAGCGTATCTGGCGCTGGCGGCAGTGTGTCTCTTTTGGGGCACCACCTACCTGGGCATACGGATGTCGCTCGAATCGTTCCCGCCGCTCACGCTGGTTGTGGCGCGCTTTACGATCTCGGGCGCGGCAACGCTCGTCTTCGCCTGGTACCGCGGCCTGCACATCCCGCGCGGCAGGGAACTGGCCGAGGCGTGTCTGGCCGGCGTCCTGATACTCGCCATCGGTAACGGCGCGCTGGTGGTTGCCGAAACGCTGGTCCCCAGCGGCTTGGCCAGCCTGATCATCTGCATGTCCCCGTTCTGGATGGTGGGGGCGGAGGCCCTGCTGCCCGGCGGCGAAAGTTTGCACGGGCCGACCATCGGTGCGATGGCGCTCGGGCTGGCAGGCTCGGCTCTGCTGGTGACGCCGGGCGGCGGAGCGGGGGCCGAACATAGGCTGTTGATCGGTTTTCTCGTCCAGCAAATCGGCATGGCCGGCTGGTCGTTCGGCTCCATCTATCAACGGCGCAAGGCGGGCAAGGCGCATTCGGTGGTCGCCGGCGGCATTCACCAGTTGACGGCCGCGCTGGTCACCGCGCCGTTTGCGTGGCTGGTTCCCCACCATCCCGTCCACTGGAGCACGCGCGGCGTGGGCGCGCTGCTTTACCTGGTGGTCTTCGGCTCGCTGGTGGGCTACAGCGCGTACGTCTATGTAATGGATCGCCTGCCGGTCGCCGTGGTTTCGATCTATCCGTATGTGAACTCGGTGGTCGCGGTCGCGCTCGGCTGGCTATTCTACCGCGAGCAGTTTGGCCTGCGCGAATCGGTGGCGATGTTGGTGATCTTCGCTTCGGTGGCGCTGGTCAAGCGTTATGCCCGCCCCGCGGCCGGCTAACCTGGCCGAGCTTGGCCGCCAGCGCGCCGCCGGCCATGCCGAGGCAGGTGGTGAGAATGAAAAACGCCAGCAGCAGCCCCAGCACCGCTGCGCCCGGCGACGTCTGCATGATCGCCATCGCCTGAGCGAATTGCGGTTGCGACTGGAACTGCGGCAGCGCCGCCTCCGACTTGATCTGATAGAACCCGGATACGGCGGCTGCAGGGAAAGTGAACAGCCCGGTGATCCACCCCAGGCGCACGCCGGCGCCCACGTTCATGGCACAACGGGTTCGCCGCCGATACAGAAACACCGCGAAATAGCCTGCTGCCAGCCAATTGAGTGGCGAAATCCAAAACAGAGCCGTCGCGCCCATGGCCACCAGCAAGGCAATCCTCAACGCCAGCGGATTGCGGAAATTGAGCGGCGCCGGGGGCAACTCGGGTTCGGGTGGTGGCTGCACCACCGGCGCCGGCGCCGGCGCCTCGGCGGTCACCTCCGTCAGCTCTCGCTGCGGCTTGCCGCACTTGTGGCAGAACAACGCATCCGGCGGAAGCTCGGAGCCGCAACTGCAATAATCGGGCATGAGGATCGAAGGGAACCTCCTTCAGTTTGGCGCAGCGCGCGCCATGGAAGCAACTTGCGTGCGAACGTGCGCCGATGCTGTGCGGTACTCTAGGCTCTCTCGAAGGAGGTTGCGAGCGCAGTGAACACGCTCCCGATCCTGCTTGGGGCGCTGTGCGTTTACGCCCTGGCTTACCGCTACTACTCCGCCTTCATCGCCGCCAAGGCGCTTGCGCTGGACGACCGGCGCATCACGCCGGCGAATCGCTTTGCCGATGGCCACAATTACGTGGCGTCGCCAAAGTGGGTGCTGTTCGGGCACCACTTCGCGGCCATTGCCGGCGCCGGCCCGCTGGTCGGCCCCACACTCGCGGCGCAGTTCGGCTTCCTGCCGGGTTTCCTGTGGCTGCTGATTGGCGCCGTACTGGCCGGGTGCGTGCAGGATTTCACCGTGCTCGTGGCTTCCATGCGCCACCGCGGCCGCTCGCTGGCGGCCATCGCCCGCAGCGAAATCAGCCCATTCGCCGGACTGGTGACGATGATAGCCGTGTTGTTCATCCTGCTGGTGACGCTGGCTGGTCTCGGCATCGTGGTGGTGAACGCCCTGGCCAACAGCCCGTGGGGCGTGTTCACCATTGGATGCATCGTCCCTATTGCCCTCGTCATGGGATGGTGGATGTTTAAGAGCCAGGCTGGCAAGATCACCGTCGCCGGGCCAAGCGTCTTCGGTGTGGTACTGCTGATCGCGGCGGTCATTGGCGGCCACTGGTTCGCCACTAGTTCCGCCGCGGGCGCGCTCACTTTTTCCCCGCACCAGATCACGCTATTGATGGTCACGTACGGTTTTATCGCGTCGGTGTTGCCGGTGTGGCTGCTGCTCGAGCCGCGCGACTATCTGGCCACCTACCTGAAGCTGGGGACCATCGCCATCCTGATCGTGGGCGTCTTCGTCGTCCACCCGGATATCCGCTTTCCCGCCGTGACCCAGTTCGTTTCCGGCGGCGGGCCCATCATCAAGGGCAAGCTCTTCCCGTTTCTGTTCGTCACCATCGCCTGCGGCGCCATCTCCGGCTTTCACGCGCTGATCGCATCGGGCACCACGCCCAAGATGATCGACAAGGAGAGCGACGCGCGCTTCATCGGCTACGGTGCGATGGCGTGCGAATCGCTGGTCGGCGTGCTGGCGCTAATCGCCGCCACGTCGATGTACCCCGGCGACTACCTCGCCATCAACAGCGCGCCCGCCATGTTCGCCAAGCTCGGCGTGCACACGGTGAATCTGGATGTCATCTCACGCCAGGTGGGCGAGAATCTTGCCGGGCGCACCGGCGGCGCGGTTTCGCTCGCCGTGGGCATGGCGCAGATCTTCCGCGGCCTTCCCGGCATGGACCGCCTGATCGGATATTGGTACCACTACGCGATCATGTTCGAGGCGCTCTTCATCCTCACCACGGTCGATGCCGGCACGCGCGTGGCTCGCTACGTTCTGCAGGAATTGCTCGGCAAGGCCAGCCCGCGCTTTGGCGATACGGCCTGGCTGCCCGGCAATCTCATTACCACGTTCGTCGTCGTCTGCGGCTGGGGATATCTCATCTACACCGGCAATATCTCTACGATCTGGCCGTTGTTCGGCGCCGGCAACCAGTTACTCGCCACCATCGCCCTGGCCGTGGCTACAACCTTCCTGATTAACATGGGCAAGGCACGCTATGCCTGGATCACGGGCGTCCCGATGTGCTTCGTGGGTGTAACTACGGTTACCGCTGGCGTGCTGTCGATCCGGGATATCTTCTGGCCGTTGACATCGAAGACGGGACAACCGATGATCGCCGGCTATCTGGATTCCGGTTTGATGACTATCTTTATCGTGGGCGTGGTGTTAGTCGTGTTCAGCGCCGCCCGCCGCTGAATCGCCGCGATGCGCGGTGTCCCGGCGCCCAGGGATTCCTTCGGCGAGCCAGTCGGCCCCGGCGGCGATATCAAGATGGGGTGTTGCTGAGCGCGAAACGGCTTGCCAGTGGGGCAGGCGCTTTCGCCTGCCAACCGCCTTTTCCCTCGCCTACGCTCCAGCCATGGCGCGGCGTGGTTCGAAGGTATATCCGAAGCCGCGCACGGAATGAATCAGCGTGGGCTCGGCGGGGTCCTGTTCGATTTTCTGGCGCAGGCGAAGCACGTATACATCCACCGCGCGGTCGGTGATGGCGCGGTCCTGGCCCCACACAGAATCGAGCAGTTGTTCGCGGCTGAAGACCACGCCGGGACGGCTCATCAGAAACTCGAGCAGACGGAATTCGGTGGCTGTCAGCGCTAGCGGAGTACCGTTCAAGCGGAGCTGTCGGCTGCTGGTGTCGAGCTCGATGCCGCCCGCCTCCAGCAGGCGCGGCGGCGATGTCTGATTGCGGAACTGCAGCTTAATCCGCGCGATCAGTTCGCGCACGAAAAACGGCTTCACCACGTAATCGTTGGCGCCCAGCTCCAGGCCCACGATGCGGTCGGTCTCCGAAGCACGAGCGGTCAGAAAGATGATCGGGACGCTGGCTAACTCGGGGTCGCGCCGGATGCCCTTGCAGATATCCAGGCCGTCGGAATCCGGCAGCATGATATCGAGTAGGATCAAGTCCGGCCGTACCTGCCGGCACAGCTCGATTGCCCCTTTGCCGGTTTGCAGGCCGGACAGCGAGAACCCTTCCTTCTCCAGGTTGTACTTAAGAAGGGAAAACAGGTCGACATCGTCTTCGATCAGCAGGATTTTCTTCATGAGCGCCGTAGTTACCTGCTCTAACACTATCAGCGCTCGTGTTACAGAGCGATTAAGCGCGCGTGAATTCGGGATTAAGGCACTCGGGGCGCCGGGGAGGGGTTTAGAATGGGCGCATGGAGCAGACAAGCAAATCCGAAACACTGCACGCGTTTATCGAGGCCTCCAAGACCAAAGGCGCGGCGGACGAGTTCCTGGTCAACCTCCTGCGTGAACAGGGCTGGGCGGCCAAGGATATCTATGCTGCCATCGGACGCTACTACCAGAGTCTGACTGGCCTTGCGGTGCCGGTGCGCACCGGAGGAGCCGGAGAAGCGGCCCGCGATGCTTTCCTCTACCTGCTGGCCTTTTCCACCCTGGGAACATGGACCATCGCGCTGGGCTCGCTAATGTCCACCTATATCGACCGCTGGTTCCCGGACCCGCTGGCGCGGCAACCCATTTTCGCCCCGTTTGACGTCTCCGGTGAAATGGCCTGCATCATAGTGGGTTTTCCCATTTTTCTTTTTGTCATGCGATTTATCCTGAGGGAAGTGGAGACGCGCCCGGAGAAGCTCGAATCGGGCATCCGCAAATGGCTCACCTACATTGCATTGCTGATCGCGGCGGGCACTGTGATTGGCGACCTGATTACGTTCCTCACCTTCTTCCTGCAAGGAGAGCTCACCACCCGGTTCGTTCTGAAGGCACTGGACGTAGTCGTGATCGCGGGAACCGTATTCTGGTACTATCTGGGATCGCTGAAGAGAGGCGCCGGACATGACGAAGCGTAGAGATAGGCTGACCGGAGCTGCCGCGCTGGTGACCGTCCTGGTCGTGCTGGCGCTCGGGTTCCACCGCCTCGGTCCGCGCGCAAATCAGCGAGCCATCAAGGCCGACCAACTCCGTCTTGAGGACCTGCATTCCATCGCACAGCAGGTGTACTTTCAGAATCTTCGGCAGATGCCAATGCCGGATGCGCTCGGCGAGCTCCCACAGAGCGCCCACGTAAGCTTGCACGATCCGGTGACAAATGCCCCTTACGAATACCATCCAAAGCTCGGCACCGCCTACGAGCTATGCGCCAACTTCGAGACGGACAGCAGTGCTCGGGAGGGATGGAACATTCAGCCCTATTCGCCCTTCTGGAACCATGCCAAGGGCCGTTTCTGCTACCGACTGGATGCCGCCAAGATGACGGAGTACTGACTCGCCCTACGCCGCGCACTCGCCGCGGCCCAGTTTCAGTGAGTACGCTTCGTCGTCGCCCCAGTCCTGGTAGATCTCGGGGAACATCTCGGCTGGTTTGGCAAACTCGCGCGTCATTTCGCGGAAAGTCTCGATCTTGTGCCGCAGCACATACTGGCGGAAGGTTTCGCCATCGATCCGGTTGGCCTCAAAATGATCCAGCACCCGCACCACCGCGGCTGGCGCAAGCCGCGCCGGAATCGACTGCACCGCCAGGCCAAAACGCATCACGCCCTGTTCGTCGTACCCGCCCCCCAGCAGCATCTGGTAAAAGGGAACCTCGCGGCCTTCGATCTTGCGGGCATTGCCGAAAAATCCGAAATCCGCCACCCAGTGCTGCCCGCACGCATTCGGGCAGCCGCTGACTTTGATCGAAAGCTCGCGTACGCGCGGGTCGTCATACCCGCGCAGCGTCTCGCCTAGCGCGGCTCCAAGGTTCATCGACTTGGTCAGCGCCAGGTTGCAGGAGTAAGCGCCGGGGCAAGTCACCACATCGTCAATCTGCCGTGCGCGCGCCGCCGCCAGGCTGATCGCGGCCAGCGCCCGATGCACATCCGGCAATCGCGCCAGCGGGATGAACGGCAGCAGCAGATTCTGATCGATGGAAACCCGCAGCGTCCCATCGCCGGCAACCGCGGCGATGCGCCCCAATTCCCGCAACTGTGGGGCCCGAAGATTGCCCTGCTCCACGCGCACCGTGACTGCCGCGTAGCCGGTCTGTTTCTGTTCGGCAACGTTGGTCGCCAACCACGCATCGTACTCGCCATCGCCGGTCTGGCTATGCCCGGCCACAGGCAGCAGCGCGCCCTGCCCGAGCGGTTGCGGCTGCGATTGGTAGCCGCCGAAACCCTCCGGCACCCGCTCCGGCCAAGCGATTCCGCCGTCGGCCAGGATCGCCTGGTATTCCTTTTCCACTTGCTCCCGCAGCCACTCGATCCCGCGCTCACGCAACACGAATTTCAGCCGCGCCTTGTTCTTGTTTTCGCGGTTGCCATAGCGATTGAAGATGCGGATCACCGCTTCGCACCGGTTCAGCAGCCGCTCTTCGGGCACGAACTCTTCGAGCAGTTGCGCTTCGGTGGGAAGCGGCCCGAGACCACCGGCCACGATCATGCGGAAGCCGCGCTTGCCATCGCGAATCGCGGCGCGCAGGCCGATATCGTTGATCGCGCCCGCAATGCAATCGCTCGCCGCGCAGCCGTCGAAGGCGATTTTGAACTTGCGCGGCAGGTTCGACGTCAGATCCTTGCGCAGCAGAGCGTACGCCACCCGCTGCGCGTAGGGCCGAACGTCGAAAACTTCGTCGCGCGCTATCCCCGCCCAGATGCAAGTCGTGACATTGCGCACCGTGTTGTAGCAGGCCTCGCGATTGGTCAGCCCCGCGTCTGCCAGCACGTGCATCAGGTCGGCCGCGCGCTCGAGTGGCACGAAATGGAACTGGATGTTCTGCCGCGTCGTCAGGTGCCCCCTGCCGCCGCCGAATTCCTCGGCCACGCGCGCCAGTTGCCCCGCCTGCGCCGCCGTCAGCATCCCACCCGGGATTTTCGACCGCACCATCTGTACCCCTGGTTGCCGTTGCCCGTATATCCCATGCTTCAGCCGGAAGGGGCGAAACTCGTCTTCCGTGATCTGGCCGTCGAGGAACGCCTGGGCCTTGCGGCGAAAGGTCTCGATCTCCTCGCGGACAACTCGATCATGTTCAATTTCAAACACTTGAGCGTCAGTCAATGATTCGCTAGCAGCTCCAGTCATAGCAGCACCCGATTCTTTCTGAATTATATCACCTCCTTGTCCATGGAGATTGGACCCAATGTATTGCGGGAGAGGTTGGTCCGATCCCCGCCCGTTGCTTACCTGCGCATGGGGCGTTTAGGATCTTATACTCTCAGTGTCCGCTTAGTTTAGAATCGTATCTAGTCCGGTGGCGAAGCCGGCCGCCAGATTCTACTATGTCTCGAACTCTTCTGATTACATTTGGAATCGGCATCGTGGTGGTTGCGATCGCCGTTTCGGTCATCGTCTACATGCAGCGCGGCGGGCATGTCGAGCTGCCGGGAAAGATCCTCAAGGTGCGCACTTCCCCGCTGGATGACCAAAGCGCGGCTGCGGTAATCGATTTTCGCGTCACCAATCCTTCGGATCATACGTTCCAGGTGCGCACCGTGACCGTGGTGCTGGAGAACAAGTTCGGCGTCCAGACCGAAGGCTCTACGGCTTCGGAAATCGATGCGCAACGCCTGATGGCCGGCGTGCCTCTGCTCGGCGACAAGTACAACCAGAGTTTGATGGTGCGCGAGCGGGTGCCGGCCCACACCACGCTGGATCGCATGATCGCGGCCCGCTTCGAAATGCCCGATTCCCAACTCCAGTCCCGCCAGCGTTTCCTGTTGAGGATCGAGGAGTGGGACGGCGTGGTGCAGGAGATTAGCGAGAAATAGCGCGCGCCTCGGGTTTTGCCAACCTTCCGTGGTGGGGCATGCTTCAGCTTGCCCCCGGACCGTGCGATTCGGCTACATTGAATGACTGCTATGATCGCGGCTCCGACGCGCGCTTCGGAGCCGCGACCATAGGGAGCGTTGTGCCGCATCACACGGCGCAACGGGCTAGTTGCCAATGCGGAACGTGCCGCTCAGTGGCAGATCGCGCGATGAACCACCCACCTGCACCGTGTATTCGCCGGGAACCAGCTCCCACGCATTCTTGTCCTCATTGAAGATGGACAGATAGTGCGGGTCGAGCGAGAGCGTCACCGACTTCGATTCGCCCGGATCGAGCGCAATCTTCTGGAATGCCACCAGGCGTTTGAAGGGCTCTCCGGCGGCCTGCGGAAGCGTGGCGTACACCTCGGCGATTTCGGCACCGGCGCGCTGGCCGGTGTTCCTCACCTGGAAGGTGACCTGCGCAGCCGACAACTGCAGCCCCGAGTACCCGTAGGCCGTATAAGACAGTCCAAAGCCAAACGGGAATAGCGGCTGCTTCTGTTTGGCGTCATACCACTTGTAGCCGACCAGCGGTCCTTCGTCGTATTCGATGTCGAAACGACGCATGTTGACCATCCACCTGGAGCCGGGGAACATCGGCTTTTCGTCACCCGGGCCCGGCGGCGGCTGCAGGGTCTCGACCGGATGCGGCAGGTCCGCCTCCGATTTTGGGAACGTGACGGGCAACTTAGCCGACGGGTTGACGCGCCCGAAGAGAATGCTGGCGAGCGCCTCGGCGCCGCGGGTGCCGGGATACCAGGCTTCGAGCACCGCGCTCACTTTATCGATCCACGGCATGGTAACGGCGCCGCCGGATTCGATCACCACGATCGTATGTGGATTGGCCGCCGCCACGGCGGCAACCAGCGCGTCCTGTTGACCCGGCAGCGAGAGGCTGCGCACGTCGTCGCCTTCGCTGGTCGGTTGATTGACGAACACAATCGCTACGTCGGACTCCCTGGCCAGCGCCGCCGCCGCGCTCGCGTCCGTACCCGGATCGTAGATGACCCTGGCACCGGGCGCCATGGCGCGAATCGCTTTCAACGGCGACGAGCGGTGCCAGACGGCCTCATCCATGCCGGGAACCGGCAGCCCATTGACCAGTTCGCCCTGGACCGCGTTGCCTCCAATTGGGTCCACCCGTCCCGAGCCGCCGCCCGAAAGCACACCCACGTCGGCGTGCGAACCGACGAGCGCGATCGAAGCGACGTTCGCCGCCAACGGCAACTGGCCGCCCGCGTTCTTCAGCAGCACGATCGTCCGCTCGGCCACACGCTCGGCCACTGCCAGGCCGTGAAACACGTCTGGCACGCGCCGGTCCGGCGGATTATCGAACAGACCCACCGCGAACTCGGTGCGCAGTATCCGGTGCACCATGTTGTCCAGCCGCGCCATTGAAACCTGGCCGCGCTTGACGGCTTTCTTCAGCGCTTCGCCGAAGTAATTCGATTCCGGCATCTGCATGTCCAAACCCGCGTTGGCCGCCTTCACCGTGCTATGCGTGCCGCCCCAATCGGAGACCACGAAGCCCTGGAAGCCGAAATCCTTCTTCAACACTTGGTTCAGCAGGTAGTCGTTCTCGCAGGCGTAATCGCCGTTCACCAGGTTGTAGGAGCACATCATGGCGCCCGCGCCGGAGAGTTTGGCCGCGATCTCGAAGCCCAACAGATCGCTTTCGCGCATGGCCCGCTTGCCCACCTTCACGTTAACGTAGGCGCGCCCGCTCTCCTGATCGTTCATCGCGTAGTGCTTCAGATCGCCGATGATGTGCTGCTCTTGCAGCGCCTTCATCTCAATGCCCGTCAGCGTGCCGGCCAGCACCGGATCTTCGCCGTGATACTCGAAATTGCGCCCGTTGCGCGGCTCGCGGGTGAGGTCGAGGCCGCCGCCGAGCGTCATGGTGTACCCTTGATCGCGCAACTCGCGCCCGATCAGCGCGCCGTATTCGCGAGCCAGATCGACGTCCCAACTGGCGGCCTCGCCGATCGTCGACGGCAGCGGCGTCGAGTAGCGGCCGAACCCGGCTGAGTGCGTGACGCCCACCGTGGCGTCCGCCATCTGCATGTCGGGAATTCCCAGGCGGGCGATGCCTGGAATGAACCCGGCGTTGCCCAGCGCTCGCCGCGGCAGCTTGTCGGGAGGCGACATCACTTCTTCCCAGCCGTTGGCATGCAGCAGCGAGATCTTCTCGTCGAGCGTCAGCACCTTAACGATCAGATCGGCGCGTTGGTCGGGCGAAAGAGTCTTATCCATCCAGGGCTGCGGCGGACGCGTCGGTTGCGCCAGAACGGGCGCCACGGCGAGCGTCAATGCCAGACCGGCGACCGCTAGCCCGGACAGGCGGGGAAGCGTGTGGAGAGGTTTTGTCATCGTCACAATATTGAATTCCGATCTTGCGTCGATCCGGCTGATTCCACGAGGCCGCGCGCGGGTCCGCCGGGCTCGCATTTCCAATGGCAGTGGACGTCGAAACCCATACTCCTGCGCCTTTTCTGCGCCGAATGCGGGTCGCAACAGCACTTCGCCCACCGTAGCAGGTATTCACCGCCGGTTGCATGCCCAGCCTTCCATCAAGTGCGTGGCGCAGGCTGTCAAGATGAGCTGAGATTGGCCGCGGCTTCGCTTCGTACCCGGCCACCACTGAAGTCACCCGCACTCGCGCTAGAACGGCTGAATCTCTTCCCGCGTCGAATCGAAGTCGATCCGACGCTTTTGCATGTAGGCGATGTTGCCCAGGTGCGAAGCCTGCGCCGACCGGTGTCCGGCCAGCACGTCGCCGTTCGGCAGCTTGCGCGACTTCACGCACTCGAGAAAGTTCTCCACGTGGTCCATGTCGATGCTGCCGGCCGCTTGCACCACCACCGGCTCCGCGCCCTTCCCAGCCGGGTGATATTCGTAATGTTGCCGGTCGATGTACAGCCGCCCCTGGGTGCCGGCGATTTCCACCGCCGCGCCGCCGATCCCCGGCGCCAGGGTGGCTGCAAACGTCGCCGTAAACTGCGCCGGGTATTCCAGCAACACGTTGATCGTATCCGGCGCCGTGCGCCCGTCCTTGTAGTTGTACACGCCGCCGGCCGCAACCGCGGAAGTCGGAACGTCGCAGCCAAGAAACATGTGCACCACGTCGATCCAATGTGTGAACAGGTCCGTCACCTGCCCGCCGCCGAAATCCAAATACGCGCGCCAGTTCCAATACTGCTGCGGATCCCAATCGCGCCATTTCAGCCGGCCGAGGTAGTGCGCCCAATCCAGATCCTGCGGCTTGGTCTGGAGGTAATCCGGCGCTTTGCGCAGATGGTAGCCGTTGCCGTGCCACCAGGTGCGCGCCAGCGTGACTTTGCCGATCTTGCCGCTGTCGATATACTCGCGCTTGGCCTCGATGTAATGCTTGCCGGAGCGCTGTTGCATTCCCACCTGGCAGATGCGGTTGTTGATCCGCGCCGCCTTCACCACCGCCGGCCCCTCGTCGATGGTCAGCGTCAGCGGCTTCTCCACGAACACGTCCTTGCCCGCGTTGAGCGCGTCGATTGCGATCGGCACGTGCCAGTGGTCCGGCGTGCCGATCGCCACCACGTCGATTTCCTTGCTGTCGAGGAGCGCGCGGTGATCGCCGAACGTCCGCGCGTTGGGCGCGTCCTGCTTGGCCTTGTCGATCTGCGCGCCCCAGATATCGCACAGCGCCGTCACCTCCACGGTGCCGGTCTTGACGAAGTTGCCCATGTCGTAGCGGCCTCGCTCGCCGCAGCCGATCAGGCCGGCTTGTATTCGCTCATTGGCGCCGTAGACGCGAGCATACGATAACGCCGTTGCCGCGGTCGCCCCGCGAAGAAAGCTCCGGCGCGGAAAAGCAGTTTCACGCATACGGCAATTATAGTCCGATGTGGGGCAGGCGCTTTCGCCTGCCAACTGCTTTCATTTGGATTTCCGAAAAACCGCGAAAAAGACGCGCCCGTCAGCGCTACGGCTAATTCTCCGTAGGCGTCTTCTCGATGTGATCGACCACAATCAGATCCAGCGGCGCTTTGCGCGATTCCAGCTTGAGGCCGAGTTGCAGTACGCTCTTGAAGACGCCGCCGGATGGATCCGGCGCGGCGTCGGAAGGCAGGGGCGCGTCACCGCCCGAGGGCGCGGCTCCCGGCACTGCTACGCCGGCCTTGCGGGCCGCGTTCATCATATCCTCGGTCGAGATGTCCAGCGCCACCTGGTAGTTTCCCTTCAATTCCGTCATGTCCGTCACGGGACGGTCCACAAATCGCGACACCGCTTCGGCGAACTTGGCCATCGTCATCTTCTCAAACTCCATATGCATGCCGGCCGCACCGTAGCTCATTCTGACGTTTCCGTCCGGTCCGTGCACAGTCGCCGTTCCGGACGAGCCGTCGCTGCTTCTCTGGACCTTGATCTGGGGATTCGCGTCGGCGGACGGCGCGGCCTCGGCGGGTTCGCCCGGAGTGGCATCGGATTTATCGGGCGCGGCCGGCGACGGCGGATCGGGCGGCGATTCCTTCATCTTCGAACCGCCTTTGCCCACCACCAGCGCATACACCGAGCGGTCTTTCGTGTCGCGATGGATCGCTAATTTGAACCGTTCCGCCAGCAGCGCCTGCAACATGTCAGGCACCTGCTCTTTGGTTGCGCCGTCGGGCATCTTGGCCAGCACGTCGAATCTCTCGTCCATGGCGCCTATCCAGTCGGGCCCTGCGATCTGGTAATCCTTGACCTTGTAAGCCATGCCGATCAATTCCTTCAAGGACGTGAATCCGATGTCGACGCGCGCCGCGTCGGTCTTCATGCCGACATGCATCTTGCCGTTCATCATGTCGGCCTGCGAGGGCATCTTGGCCGGTCTGATGGTCGCCACTTCGAATGCCCAGCCGCCGGCTGGCGGCTTGGGGGCCACTGTGGCGGCGGCCGCCGGTTTCGCATCCGCCGCCGGCGCGGCCGGCGCCTGGCCGAACACCGCCGGCACCGCGAGCACCGTGGCCAGAGCCAGAGATGCCGCGCCGCGGTTTCTTCCGTGGCGCACGCAGTCTTGCGTGCTGTGTCGAGAGTCATCTCGACATTGCTTCGCTCCCAGGCGCCGGGCGCCGGCACAAGTGCGTGAGCCACGTTTGCCAATCACGCTCAATATGTTCAGCTTCATAAGTTCTCTGCCACCTACAGCAATACCGTAAACGTGCTGCGCAACTCGGGCCATCTCTGTTCCACCATAACTTACCCGCATGTTACGGGGACGGCTGACAGCGGCGCATCTTACAACCTGTCTAATAACTCAGCAGCCGCTCCATCTCCGCGACTAGCGTTTCGGTTTGCGGCAGAATGGCGTTTTCGAGTTGCGGGTGATAGCCTACCCATGTGTCGAGCGCGCCCACCCGGCGCACCGGAGCGTCCAGTCGGTCGAACAGTTCGTCGCCGATCCGCGCCGCCAGTTCCGCGCCATAACCCCAAGACAGGCAGTCTTCATGCGCGACCATCACGCGGCTGGTTTTCTCTACCGATGCGCGAATGGCCGGCCAATCGTAAGGCGCCAGCGTCCGCAGATCGAGGATTTCGATGCTGACTTTCGGCGCGTTCCGCTCAATCTGCGCGGCCGCGACCAGCGCCTTCTGCACCAACGCGCCATAAGTCACCACGGTGAGGCTCCGCCCCGGTTTCACCAGGCGGGCACGGCCGAATGGAATGGTGAAACCCGCTCCCGGATGCGGCGAGCGGTTGTACGGCTCGCGATACAGCCGTTTGTGCTCCAGGAATAGCACGGGATCGTCGGCGCGCAACGCCGTGCGCAGCAGCCCGCAAGCGTCGAGCGCGCACGAAGGCATCACAACGCGAAGTCCGGGAATGTGGGTAAACTCCACCTCGCCGCACTGGCTATGATACACGGCGCCGCCGTTCAGGTAACCGCCAATCGCCACGCGGATCACCGCCGGGCAGGCGAATCCGTTATGCGAACGCCAGCGTAGCGTGGCCAACTCGTCGCGAAGCTGCATCATGGCCGGCCAGATGTAGTCGAAGAACTGAATCTCGGCCACCGGTTTCATCCCGCGCATCGCCATGCCGATGGCGCGGCCCACAATACCTGCTTCCGCTAGCGGACTGTTGAACGCGCGCCGCGAGCCGAATTCGCGCTGCAAACCGGCGGTGACTTTGAAGACGCCGCCCTTACCCTTCACCTCGGCGAGAGCGGCTTCGCGGCTGCAATCGGCCACATCTTCGCCGAAGACCACCACTGCCGGGTTGCGCCGCATTTCCTCGTGCAGCGTTGCGTTCAGCAGATCCACCATCGTCATTGGCGGCCCGCTGAAATGCGCCTGGGCGAGGAACGTATCCGCGGTGGGATCGACCGTGTCCGAATAGAGATGCGTCAACGCGGTTTCCGGCGCCGGCGCTTCGTCGAGCAGCGCCTGGTGCGTGGCGGCGTGAACCTCCTCGTCGATCTCGTGGGTGATGCGCTGTAACATTTGGCGGTCGATCACGCCCTCGTCGATCAGGAATTTCGGAAAGCGAAGCACGGGATCGCGCTCCGCTTCGGCGGCGCGCTCGGCGGCGGTCTTGTAAAGGCGCTCGTCGTCGGAAAGCGAGTGCGAGTATGGTCGAATGACATGCCCGTGCACCAGCGCCGGCCCCTTGCCCTGCCGGCACCATTCCACCGCGGCTCTCGCCGCACGATAGGAGGCCAGAAAATCCGTGCCGTCCACTTCCTGCCGGAACAGCCCTGGAAAACCCGCCGTGAGACGCGAGATGCTGCCGCCGGCGGTCTGCGTCTCGACAGGAACCGAAATAGCGTAGCCGTTGTCTTCCACCAGAAACAGCACCGGCAGGCTGCCCAGGCAGGTGGCGTTCAGCGCCTCCCAGAATTCGCCTTCGCTGGTGGCGCCGTCGCCGCAGGCAACCAGCGTGATTTCGCCCACGCGGCCGTGGTGGCGCGACGCTTCCGCGCAGCCCACCGCTTGCAGGAATTGCGTGCCGGTGGGCGACGACGCGCTGACGATGTTCCACCGCGGGTTTCCCCAGTGCGACGGCATCTGCCGTCCGCCCGAGGCCGGGTCCGCGGCCGCGCCGGCGGCCTGTTGCAGCATTTCCAGCGGCGTCACCCCCAGCGTGAGGCACAGCGCGCGGTCGCGGTAGTAAGGGTAGATCCAATCCTCGCCTGCACGCAGCGCCATGCCAGCGGCCACTTGGAGCGCCTCGTGTCCGGCCCCGCTGATCTGAAAGAAAATCCGATTCTGACGCTTCAGCGCCACCTCACGGTCGTCCAGCCGGCGGGCGGTGTGCATCAGGCGAAAGGCGCGGATGAGCTGGTCTGGCGCGAGCCCTTCGAAGCGCTGGTTGCTCGCGCTATCGGACGCCGTGGATGCAATCGTAGCCACGCTCGCGTGCTCCAAGAGACCAGTTTAGCGCGCGGCTTCGAGCGTGGGTCTCGCGCTCAGGTGTGCGGCAGAAAAATGGTTCAGACTTACGTTTTCAGCATCGTCTGTCGCCTGCCAGGCCTTACCGTTCGTGCACGTCTTCCAGGTAAGTATACCCGTGCAGGCCCTCCTCGTAGAACTTGAGCAGGGCGCCGGTTTCTTCGTAGGTGAGGCGGCCTTCGCGCAGAGCGGATTCCACGTCGCGGCGCAGTTTCGCCACCAGATGGTCGGACGAGAACTGCACGTAGTTGAGCACTTCGCGCACGGTATCGCCCTTGATGACGGAATCGAGAATCACCTCGCCGGCGGGTCCCTGGCGGACGTGAACCGCGTTGGTGTCGCCGAACAGGTTGTGCAGGTCGCCCAGGATTTCCTGGTAGGCGCCGAGCAGGAAAGTGCCCAGATAATAATCGCCGCCGGCGAAGGGGTGCAGCAGGAGCGTGCGCTTCACGTCGCGGCGGTCGATGAAGGCATCCACTTTTCCGTCGGAATCGCAGGTGATATCGGCCAGCACGGCTGGCCGGACGGGCTGCTCTTCCAGGCGATGGATCGGCATGATTGGGAAGAGTTGATTGATGGCCCAACTGTCGGGCATGCTTTGGAAAAGGGAAAAATTGCAGAAGTACGTATCGGAGAGCATGGCGTCGATGCCCTCCAGTTCTTCAGGGAAATAGTCGAGCTCGCTGGCCAGCTTCTGGATCTTGCGCGTGATCGCCCAGTAGAGGTTCTCGGCGATGCAGCGCTGTTCGAGCGAAAGATAGCCGAGGCTGAATAGGTTGAGCGCCTGGTCGAGCGCCTGTTGCGCGTCGTGATAGCTTTCGAGAAGGTTCTTGGCGGTGAGGCCGCGGAAGGTCTCCTGCAGGTCGATCAGCGGCTGTTCGGCTTCGGCGGGCGGCTCGGCGGGAACTTCGCTATCGCCCATGCCGGAGACGCCCAGGACGTTGAAGACGAGCACACTGTGATAAGCGGCGATGGCTCGTCCGCTTTCGGTGATGATGGTCGGGTGCGGCACTTCGACTTCGTCGCACACGCTCTGCGCGTGATAGATGACGTCGTTGGCGTATTCCTGAAGCGTGTAATTGACGCTGGATTCGAAATCGGTCTGCGAGCCATCGTAATCGATGCCGAGGCCGCCGCCCACGTCCAGGTATTTCAGCCCGGCGCCGGCGCGGTACAGGTCCACGTACACGCGCACCGCCTCGTTCACGGCCCCCTTGATTTGGCGGATATTCGTGATCTGGCTGCCGAGGTGGAAGTGGAGCAGGTTGAGGCAGTCGGCCATGCCGAAATCCTTCAGTTCCTGCAGGGCGCGCATGGCCTCGGTGGCGGAGAGGCCGAACTTGGAGCGGTAGCCCCCCGACGATTTCCAGCGGCCGGAACCGCGGCTGGCCAGTTTGACCCGCAGGCCTATCTTCGGGCGTACGCCGACCCGCGCGGCGTACTTCAGGATCAGGTGCAGCTCGGTGTATTTCTCGACCACCGGGATGATCTGACGGCCGACCTTCTGCGCCAGCATCGCTAGCTCGATGTACTCGTCATCCTTGAAACCGTTGCAGATGATGGGCGTGTCGTTATCGGCCAGCGCCATCACCGCGATCAATTCTGGTTTGGAGCCGGCTTCCAGACCGAAGCGGAAGGGCTTGCCGAACTCGATGACTTCCTCGACCACCTGCCGCTGCTGATTGACTTTGATGGGATAAACGCAGCAGTAGTCTCCCTGATAATGATGTTCGGCGATGGCGGTTTGAAAGGCCGCATGCAACTCGCCAAGGCGATGCTTGAGGATGTCGGCGAAGCGGACCAGGATGGGCAGATCGATGCCGCGCAGCACCAGCGTGTCGATCAGCTCCTTGAGGTCGATCGAGCGTGCCGGATCCTTCTCCGGATGCACCAGCAGGTGGCCGTTTTCGCCGACCGAAAAGTAGCCCTTGCCCCAACTCGCTACGTCATAGAACTCGCTCGCGACCTGCGGCGTCCATCGTTCGGTGGGCTCAACCACGAGCGATCCCTTGCGGCCATTTCTTTCCAACTTGCTACACCTCTCCTCGAATCCCCAGTGTCCTTCGAAAACCGGCGGCGTGGCAAGAGAAAAGTGCATCAGGCCGCGAAATACCGTCGCAATGTTGCAGCGCGGTCACAGGGCGGCGCCCTGGGGGCACACGCCGCACGGGACACGCAACGGAGCCGCGACCGAAGGGAGCGGTTGGCACAGTCGATATGGAGCGAGACCTCAGAAGGAATATCGGGCCGAAATCTGGATCTGCCGCGAGGACGTAGTGGTGGCCGTGATCTGTCCCACGCCGCCCAACCGCGCGCCGGTGCTATCGAACAGCGAAGTTCCCGACGGCATCTGGAAGTTCGGATGATTGCCGACGTTGAACACTTCCCCGCGCAGCCGGAACGATTCCTTCTCGCGCTTCCAGAATGTCCGATCCACGGCCAGATTGACCATCACCAGCCCCGGCCCGCCCAGTACATTGCGTCCGAGATTGCCCAAAGTCCCGTTGGCCGGCAGCGAATAGGCCAGCGGATTGAAATACTCGGTCACCCGGCCCAGAATCAGCGGTTGCCCGAGAATGAGACTGGGCCGTTCGCCCGAAGTGGTCGTCGAGCCGCCTAAGTTCGCATTGTCGAAACCCACGATTGGGCTGAACGGATTGCCCGATTGCGCGAGCAAGGTTCCATCCAGTTGCCATCCGCCGAACACGAGATTCGCCGGGCGGGATTCGGTTCGCGGAAGGTCGTAGATGAAGTTGGTGGCGAAGGCGAACGGGCAATTGAAGTCCGACGGACCGCGGTTCTGGTGAATGTTGTATGCGGTGGGCACGGTCTCGTTGGCGTAGAAATCGCTCGTGGCGGCTATCGAATCGTCGTCGATGGATTTGCTCCAGGTGAATTTGCTCTGTACGCGAAGGCTCTTGAGAACCGCCGTCTGAAGTCCCGCGTTCATGCTGTGGTAGACCGAATCGAAAGAAGTCGTGTGTATGCTGATCGCCGAAAATGCGGGGTTTATCAGCGGGGTGTTGGCCGTAAAGTAAAGCTGCCCGTTGGGGAGAATCTGCGGTTGAGGAGGGTCGAGGTTATCGACCAGTCCCTCCAGATGGACGCCGCGCGAACCTGCGTAGCCAATCTGCCCGACGATGTTCCGCGCGAATTCATGTTCCACCACAAACTGGTCCTGCATCACGTAAGGCTGGTTCGGGCGGTAATCCAGGATGCCTACGCTGAGCTGTCCGGAGGCCTCGCTGATCGCGCTCAAAGCATCCGGAAACACTGGCTTGCTGATCGAATAACGTTGATAGAACGGAGGCAGGTACAATCCGCCCACGATCAATTCGCGGGCTCCCAGCAGATCGTAGAAAATGCCGCTGCCGAGACGCACCACTGTGCGCCCATTACCCTCGGGATCCCAGGCGAGTGACGCGCGCGGCGCGAAGTTATGCTTGGAAGGGTTCAGATAGACCGGGCCACCCTCGGTAATGCTCGTGTCCGTGAGAGGATCGGGAAGCGAGCCGACTCTGCCGTTGCGCTCCAAGGGCGTGGTAGCCATCTCGTACCGCAGGCCCACCCCGAAAGTAAGGTGGCGGCTGATGCGGACATCGTCCTGCACGTAGCCGGAAAACTCCTGCATGTGCCAATGCCGCAGCGTGCCGGAGCCCGGCCCCAGAACGCTGAGTTTCGAGGGCGTCGCGCTGAGAAAGTTCGTGAGCGAGGTGAACTGATAATAGCCGGCGCTATCCAGATTGCCGGTCTCATCGAGCAGGATGCGGTCGAAGCTGGCGCCGGCGGAGAGTTTGTGGGCGCCCGCGATCCGGGTGAGCGAATATGCGATCTGGCCGTCATCCAGGTTGAAGTAGATGGGCGTGGCACGGGCCGTGTTTCCGCCGAAACTGCTCAAGCCGGTGATCTGCATCGCACCCACGTTTTGGCCGGGAACGAAGGCGTCCGCGGCAAGGTCCGCCGCCGAGGAAACCTCGGTCCCGTTGCGGATCTGGCTGAAGGCGGCGTGGAATTCCTCGACCGTATTCGCCGACGGAACGAACTGGGCTTCGGCCTGCACCAGGTTGTCGTGCGAATCGCTCCGGTAGGTCCAGACATGGAATGGATCGCCGGTGGTGGAAGCCGAATCGTCGAAAGTGTAGTGCGTATTGAAGCGCCAGCGCTCGCTCCTGACGTAGTCGAGTTTTCCGGTGGCAAAGTCTTCGCGCGTGGAGGTGGGAACGGTTGTGCTGTAACTGCCGGTTCCATTGCCCAAGTCGGGACCGTTGGGCAAGGGATAAAAGGCCAGATAGGGCAAGATTTTGGGGGACACGGTCACTTGCTTCAAAACGCCGTTCACCGGCAGCAGGCCGCTGCGGGCCTGGGCATCCGGCGTGACGATGGTCTGTGTGTCGTTGGAAGCGATGCGAATGCCTTCGTAGTTGAGCAGGAAAAACAGCTTGTCCTTGAGAATCGGGCCGCCGAGCAGGCCGCCGAACTGGTTCCGATGAAACGGCGGCGTCGGCCCCGTGGCGGGATCGAAAAAGTTCTTGGCGTCGAGATCGCTGTTGCGGAGGTACTCATAAAGCGCGCCCCGGAATTCGTTGGTCCCCGATTTCGACACCGCAGTAAGGACGCCGCCATCGGTGCGCCCGTATTCGGCGCTGAACGGCGCGGTGACCAGATTCAGTTCGGCGATAGCCTCCAGACCGAGCAGATGACCGGCGGCGCTGGCCGGAGCGGAGCCGCTCGAATCGTCGATGTAAATCCCATCCAGGCGGAACGCATTCTCGCTGGGCCGGGAACCATTCACGGACATGTGGACGCCAAGACCCGTGTTGATGGTCGCGTTGGCGCTGGCCGGAGTTTCGACGCCAACCTGCTGCGAAGCCAGATCGAATATGTCGCGCCCGTTGAGCGGCAGGGCGGCAAGCTGCTGCTGGCTGATGGCATCGGCCCATGCGCCGGACTGCGTGTCCACCGGCTGCGTCTCGGCGGTCACTACGACCGTTTCTCTGGATGGGCCGAGTTTCAACTCGACGTCGGCGCGCAAGGTGCGGCCCGCCGCCAATTGCAAGCCGTCAACCCGCGAGACTTGAAACCCGGTGTGGGTGACATACAGAGAGTACGCGCCCACCGGCAGGTCCGCCACGATGTAGCGGCCAGCCCGGTCGCTACTCGCCAGGCGTTCCGCATTGGTCTTGGTTTCGACCAAGCGAATATCCGCATCGGCAACGGTTGTTCCGGAAGGATCGGTAACCGTTCCAGTGATGGAGCCATTGGTCTGAGCCTGCGCCCTCGGCGTGGCAGCCAGCGCACACAACAGCAGAGCGGTTCGGAGCGAGTAGCGGTGTTTCTTGATCATGAAGAGTGCCGTTCCATCTATTTCATCGCGTGAGCGGCTTCCAGGAATCGATTATCAACGAACGCAGCGGCATCCAAGTTGGCGAGGCACATATCGTGCGCAGCCATCCATTGGATGTACCGCCGCATGTCGTCCAAGTCGATGGTTCCGTCGGCTGAGAAAGTCGCGCGGCAACCCTGGCGTAGCAGCTTGGCATCCAGATTATTCTTCGTAGCAAACTCGTCCAGAAACCGCGGCGTCCTGCCATGCAGAAACTCGTTGGCTCCACGGAAGTAGGCGTGCAGAAAGTGTGCGCCGGTTGCGGTATCGCCGTCCAGCAGGACACGCCCGAACAAGATGAAAGAGAACTGGGAGTTCGGCAGCAGACTCGCCGCGCTGGGCCCCGCCACTAAACCGAACTGTTGCAATTCGGGATTCAAGCTGACCTCAGTGGCGACGAATGCGTCGATTCCGCCTGCCCGCAGGGCGGCCACTTTCTCGTTCTCGGGTATCTTTCGCACATCCACATCGCTCAGCCGCATCCCATCGTGCTGCAACATCGTATCCAGCCAAAAGGTCGTCCGTGGCGATTGGTCGTTGACACCGATGCGAGCGCCCTTAAGCTGGCGCATGTCACGGACGCCTTGGGGGAAAGCTTTGCGGCTCAGGAAAACCGTGCTGGCCACGCCGCAGGACGGCGATATCGTCTCGCGGGCCGCCACCAGCCGCAGCCGGGCGCCGCGGACGATGGCGTTCACCACCGAGGGCCCGAAGCCGGTGAAGCTGACATCCACCTTCCCGCCCGCCAGCAGAGGTAGCGTCTGCGCCGTTCCAATGTCCTTCACCACTTCGACGTCGAAACCGGCGTCCGCAAAGTATCCCGACTCGTACGCCAGATAAAACGGGCATAGGGAAAGATGGTTCGAAGCCGAGACCCGCAGTTTCATCCGAGGCGCTCCCGGCGCGGACCTTGCGCAGCGGGGCACAACGCCCGCCACGGCAAAGGCAGGGACTGTTATAAATGTTCTACGAAGCATGGTTGGCCTCCACTTTCGGTCCCAGCAGGTGCAGCGGCAGCACTTTCCCGCCCCGCGTCGTGAACGGTTCGGCAACCACGGCTTCGAGGCCACCCGAATGCGTCCAGACACGCGACGCCAAGGAGCCTCCATGGCAGCCGCGAATCTCGTGCAGCAGAAAATCGCGCACCGCGGCAGGCGGCGCGTTGCTCACGCGCGGACTGATTCGCAGTTCCACTTGCGCCTGTCGGGCGCCGTCGTATTCGACAATCTGGTAGTCGCCCGGACCACCACCGAAGCGCTGCGGCAGCGCGCTTTCGAGGATGCGCACGACATCGCCCCCCATCAGCGTGATGCCCTGGCCAGTGAGCTTGCCGTAACTGTAAATGCCGTCGATGCGCAGGTGCATCCCGGCGCGCGAAAACTCGCAGTCGCAATCGGCCCGTCCGAGCGTGCCTGCGTCGTCCATTTCGGCGTTGATTACGAACCGCGCGGTGAACGGCAGCAGCGTCGTGAACAGCAGCGAATTCACCTCCACGTCCGAGAGCGGCGCGAGCCGCCGCCGGGCGATGACGGCCACCCGATCGCTGTGCACGTGCACGCTGTTGCCGGTGCCCATGTGGCGGCACGCGAGCCCGATCCCGCCTATCTCGGAGATGCTGTACCGGGGATAGGCCTCGCATCCGGCGGCCGCGATGACCGCCCGTTTGGCGTCGGTCAGCGCCTCTCCGCTAACCAGAAACAGCGTTCCCGCTATGTCCAGCCCCGCCTCCCGCGCCACCGCCGCTACGCGCGCGGCGGCGCTCGCGTAGCTGTACATCGCGCAGGGAACCCCTTCCCGCTTCCGCTCCCCGATCCACCGCGCTACCGGCGAGAAATCGCTTTCGGGCAAATACTCCGGCAGCGGTAACGGCGCGCCCATCCACCGCGCGGAGAGGACCAGGAGGTTGGTCAGCGTCCGGTAATGGCCTTCCTCCAGCCAGGGGCCGCTTTGCGCGAACCATTTGGCCGGATTCTCGCCGCAGCGAATGCGCCGCAGATTGTTCCCGATGCCCAGCGCCGAAGGCAGAATCGGCAGCACATGCACGCCGGCCCGGCCGGAGAGTCCGAACTCGCGCGATTGCATGCGATAATACGCTTCCCGGTAGACCTGATGCCGCGTGTTCTTTGGGGTCATCGTGCCGCGGCTGCGGCTGCCGCTGCTCGAGCTGATCATGCCGCCGCGCACCAACGGATTTAGTAGCGCTGCGGGCGAGCACGGGATCTCGCGTCCGCCGCGGACCAGCGGCGTCTTGCCTTTGAACTCGTCGTGCGTGAGATAGACGCCGGCGGCGAGGAGTTTCTCGAGCGCCGGTTCCAGGCCGTTGCGCCCGACTTCCGCTGCCAGATCGTCGGCGGTACATCCCGTGATCCGGAACATCTCGTGATAAGGGTGTTTCGGATTCGCAAAGACGATGCGGCGCGCCAAGTCGAGGAAATGCTCCTCGCGATGCTCCAGGTTCCACCGCAGCGAGGCCATTGGGTCGGCCATCACCGGTTGCCGCAGTAAGTCGCGGATACCCAGCGTCATCCGCGAGTAATAAATGATTTCCTGGATCATGCCTGCCCGCCCGCCCACGGCACGAAACGGCGCTCGGAGGGGACTGCGCTGGGAGTTCTATGTAGCACGCGGGGCCTCCGGCTTCGAACCCAGCAGGTGTAACGGGAGCACCTTCCCAGTCTGCGTCGCAAAGGGTTCGGCGACTACGGCTTCGAAGCCGCCCGAGTGCGTCCAGACGCGTGATGCGATGGTGCCTCCGTAACAATCGCGAATCTCGTTCAGCAAGAAATCGCGCACCGCGGCCGGCCGCGCGGCGCCCACACGTGGGCTGATACGCAGTTCCACCTGCGACTGGCGGGCACCATCGTACTCCACAAGTTGGTAGTCCCCCGGCCCGCCGCCGAAGCGTTTTGGCAGCGCGCTCTCGAGTATGTGCGCGATATCGCCGCCCAGTAGGGTGATGCCCTGGCCGGTGAGCTTGCCGTAGCTGTAGATATCTCGTATCTTCTGGTTCATCCCGGCGCGCGAGTATTCGCAGTCGCAATCGACCGGCTCCAGGATGCCCGCATCGTCCATCTCGGCGTTGATGAGAAACCAGGCTGCGAACGGCAGCAGATTCGTGAACAGCAGCGAGTTCACTTCCACGTCCGAGAGCGGCGCGCGCCTCCGCCGGCTGACGACGGCCACTGCGTCGCGATGCACATGCACGCTATTGCCGGTGCGCATGTGGCGGCACGCGATCCCGACCCCTCCCACTTCGGAGATGTTGTACTTGGAATGGGCCTCGCAACCGGCCGCTTCCATGCCGGCCCGTTTCGCGTCGGTCAGCGCTTCTCCGCCAACCAGAAACGTCGTTCCGGCGATATCCAGGTCCTCGTCCCGCGCAGCGGCCGCCACACGCACGGCAGAGCTGACGAAGCTGAACATCACGCACCGAATACCCTCCCGTTTGCGCTGGGCGATCCATCGCGCCACCGGCGAAAAATCGTTTTCCGGCAGATAGTCCGGCAGCGGCAGCGGCGCCCCCATCAGTCGCGCGCTAAGGGCTATGAGATCGGTGAGCGTGCGATAGCGGCCTGCACCCCGCCCGGAGCCGCGTTGCGCAAACCACTTGGCCGGCTGCAGGCCGGAGCGGATGTGCCAGATATTGTATCCGATGCCGTACAACGAGGGCAAAATCGGCAGCATTTGCACGCTGGTCCGCCCGTCCAACCCGAATTCGCGCCACGCCAGGCGAAAGTACGCCTCCTGGTAGCTCTGGAGCTTGGTGTTTGCCGGCGTCATGGTTCCGCTGCTACGGCTCCCGCTGCTCGAGTTCATCATGCGACCGCACACTAGCGGATTGAGCAGCGCGTGCGGGGCGTACGGAATCTCGCGCCCGCCGCGGATCAGCGGTACCTTGCCCTTGAACTCATCGTGGGTGAGATACACGCCTGCCAAGACGAGTTTTTCGAGCGCCGGTTCCAGGCCGCTGCGCCCGACTTCCGCCGCCAGGTCTTGGGCCGTGCATCCCGCAATCCGGAACATCTCGTAATAAGGATGATTGGGGTTAGAGAACACGATTTGGCGCGCCAGGTCGAGAAAATGTTCCTCGCGGTGCTCCATCTGAAATCGCAGCGCGGCGATCGGGTCGGCTGCCGCGGGTTGCCGCAGGAGTTCCCGCATGCCCAGCGTCATCCGCAAGTAGTAAACCGCTGCCTGGATCATGCCTGCCCGCCCGCCCACGGCACGAAACGGCGCTCGAGCTGGCGAAGCACCGGACCGGTCAGCAATCCCAGCATCGCGGCCACCAGCACGCTCGCGTACAGCTTTTCGGTGGCGAATGTCTGCCACGACATCCAGATCATGCTGCCTATGCCATCGTTGCTGCTCAACATTTCAATCGAAATCGTCATCACCAGGGCGCGCCCGGTGCAGAGGCGCAGCGCGGTGAAGATCTGCGGCAGGCACGCCGGCCAATAGATTTTGCGTACGATTGCCGCGCGGCTGGCGCCATAATTCGTCGCCAGGTCGACGTAGTCCCGGCTGACGCCGCGGACCGCATCGGAGATCTGGATCACCATGACCAGGCCCGCTCCCAGCGCCACCAGCGCCAGCCGCGACGTTTCATTCACCCCAAAGACAAGCATCACCATCGGCAGCATAGTCAACCGCGGCGTCGAGTACAGTGCGGAGACCAGCGGCTGGGTGGCCATGCGCAACCTCGCCGACACGCTCAGCAGAATGCTCACCAGCCCGCCGCCAATCACACCCGCCAGCAATCCCGCGCCGGCCCGCAGCAGTGTGACGCCGGCTTCGCGTCCCATTTCCCCGCTCGCGAGCATCGCCCAGAGCGTCTGCCCGACCTTGGTCGGCGGCGGAAAGAAGAGCGGGTCCAGAATGCGGCGCGCCGATAGGATTTGCCAACCCGCCAGCAGGAGCGCCAGCAGCCAGGATCGCGCCCCGACGAACCGGGCCATTCTCATCGGACGCAGGCGAAGCGCTCCACTCCGGCCGCCACCCTCAGCGATCCCAGAATCCGTTGCTTGAGTTCCCACAGCTCTCCGTTCATTTCGAGCAGCGCATGGCGCGGCCGCGGCAACGGAACTTTGTATTCGGCCACCACCGTTCCAGGCCCCTCACTCAGAACCAGAATCCGGTCGCTCAGCAGAATCGCTTCGTCGACGTCGTGCGTCACGAAGACGACCGATTTCCGGTCCTGTTCCCAGAGATCCAATACTTCCTGCTGCAAGACCATGCGGGTCTTGCAATCGAGCGCGGCGAAAGGTTCGTCCATCAGCATCACGGCCGGACGCCCAAGGAAACAGCGCGCCACCGCCACGCGCTGCTTCATCCCCATCGAAAGCTGGTGCGGGTAGGCGCGCTCCTTGCCAGCACAGTCGAGCCGCGCCAAAATCTCCCGCGCGCGGGCCTCACGCTCCGCACGCGGCACGCCCTGCATTTCCAAACCGAACGCCGCGTTGGCGGAGGCCGTCATCCAGGGAAACAGGTTGTGTTCCTGGCTCACCAGCAGGACACTGGAATTGCGGTCGCCCGGCCCCGCGATGCGCTCGACCGAGCCGGCGTCCGGCGCGAGCAGGCCCGCCAGCAAGCGCAGCAGCGTGGTCTTGCCGCAGCCGCTAGGTCCCAGGAAAGTCAGAAACTCGCCGTCGTGGCTGCCGAAAGACAGATCGCGCAGGGCGGACACAGAACCCTTGGACGACCGGAATTGAACGTGCAACTGTGAACAACTGAGGCGCATCAGCGTGAACTACCATCACTCTAAGGCACCGTCCGAATCGCGGCGTTCTCCGCCAAGCCGTCTCGCGCTGGCAACACCCAGCGCGCGAACACGGAGGACACCCCATTCCAGCGACACCTTACCTCTGCTTTTGACCAGAATAACACGGAGTGCTGGCGCGAGCCCACTGCTATAGTGGATTTTCGGTACTGGGCGAACCAGAATATGATCTGCCAAGGCCGACACGGAACCGCGCTCGGCGTCTTCGGTGGAATGGGAGCGAGACAACGCACAAAAGACGTTCCCTCTGGACCAACGCCGGTCTGCGAGGATTATGCCTGGAACGAGTCTGCGCCGGGTTCTGCACAGGCATCGCCTAGCGCAGCGGTATTTTCACCTGGCGCTCGGTGCGGCGGCCCTCCTTTGGCGCCGGCTCATGTTCCGTACGGCCTTTATCGCGGTCACTGGTAGTGTCGGCAAGACCACGTCGGTCGAATGCTTGAAGCAAGCCTTGTCAACCTGTTTTGCCGTCAACGGGACCGAGCACGGCGACAACTCGACCCTCGGGGTCGCCAAACTCATTTTGCGAACGAGGTGGCGCCATCGCTTCACCGTGATGGAACTGGGCACCCGGAAGCCCGGCGACTTGAAGAAGGCGTCCTGGGCGATCGCGCCCGACACGGCAGTTGTGCTGGCGGTAGCCGGGGTCCACACCGAGTGCTTTGCCAGCCTCGCGGAGATCGCCCTCGAGAAATCGCACCTGGCAGCCCGGCCGGGGCGCCGCGGGCTGACGGTTTTGAATGGCGACGACCGCCGAGTGGCGGCCATGGCGGCGCGGTGCCGCGGCAGGGTCGTCACTTTCGGCCGTTCCCCGCAATGCGATGTTTGGGCAAGCGAGGTCTCCTCTCTCTGGCCGGCGCGGCTCTCGTTTCGGGTTCACCGTGGCACTGAGTCCCACGTCGTGAAGACCCAACTGGTGGGCGAACACTGGCTGAATTCCGTGCTGGCGGCGCTGGCAACCGCCCTGTGCCACGGCGTGGAATTGGCGCCGGCGGCCGCCGCCATGGAGCGGGCGGAACCACCTCGCTGCCGGATGGAGCCGGTCTTGCTGCCTTCCGGCGCGTACGCGTTTCGCGACGAACACAATCGTTCCTTTGCCAGCTTGCCTGCCGCGTTGCAAGCGCTCGAGCAAGCCCAGGGGCGCCGCATCCTGGTGTTCCATGATGTGTACGATTCGGGCCTGGCCTTTCGGGAACGATTTCGCGCGGTGGGGCGAATGGTAGGCCACTCGGTTGACCTGACGTTAGTGTACGGGAACGAGGCCAAGCGATCCCGCAACGCCATGGTCGAAGGTGGCACGCTGCGCAAGAACGTGCAAATCTTTCCCGATATCTGGGCCGTGGCCGATTTCTTGAAGGCCAATCTCCGCGCCGGCGACGTGGTGCTGCTGCGCAATGTTTACGGCGATGGCGCAGGGCGCATCTATTTCGCCCAGCTTGGCTCGGTCGGCTGCCGGATACCTTCTTGCGCCAAACTGATTACCTGCGACTACTGCGCGGAGCTTCGGCCCGGCCTCGAGAATGCAAGCGGACTTTCCACCCCCACCAGGCCGTACTGGCTGCCCATCCGCGATTGAGCCGCTCTGCCCCGGCCGGGCATCGCGCGCGCGCCGCAGCCGCGAGCCCGCTGCTATAGTGAATGCTCGGCATTGGACGATCCACAGTCATGGCGGTCCGAGCTTACACAGAACCGCGCACAGCGGCATCGGCGGAATGGGAACGGGTCGGCGGGCGCGAATCTCCCTCCTGGTATCTGGATCCGCTGGTGGCCGAACAGAGGCGCCGCGTCCATCAGGAACTGGTGTGGCACTGGACACGCGGCGTCGCCATTCGGCGCGTCCTGAAGACGGATTCTTTCGAAGAGGCGCATGGGGACGATTGCATCCTGTTCGATCTCTTCCCGCAGGCTTACTCTCTGGGCATGGATCTCGCCCTTTCCACCACGCGGCGCGCGCAGGCCCGCAGCCCAAACGAGCAAGTCCGGTTTTTGGTCGGCGATGTGCTGAACCTTCCCATTCGCCCGGGAACCATGGATGCAATCGTCTCCACTTCGACGCTCGATCATCTCGAATCGCGCGCCGAACTGGAGCGGGCGATCGGTCAGCTGGCGAGCGTTCTTCGGCCCGGCGGCGTGCTCGTTATCACGCTCGATAATCCCTGGAATCCGGGCTACGCCTTATTGCGATGGGCCAGCCGCCGCGGCTGGCTGCCGTTCCGTCTGGGCCATACCGCGGCGCTCTCCGGCCTGACGCGGTGCTTGCAAGAAGCGGGGCTCGAGGTGACCGCGACCAGCGCACTGATTCACAACCCGCGGATCGTCTCCACCCTGCTTTTCCGTGCGCTCCGGCTGCTGCTGGGCCGGCATGCCGATGTCGCGATTCGCGCGCTGCTGGCGGCGTTCGCCACTATGGGCCGGCTTCCTTCACGCCGGTTCACGGCTTGCCATATGGCCGCCTGTGCGTGCAAGCCGGAAGCCTGACCAGCCGGTGCGCAGCGCTCCGTGATAACTTAAGGACACAGCAGCATGGAGCCAGGCATCTCAATCGTTATTCCAGTCCACAACGGAGCAGCCTATCTGGAGGCGTGCCTCAAAGCCGTCCGCAGTCTGCGTCCGCAGCCACTCGAATGCATCGTGGTGGACGATGGCTCGACCGACGGCTCGGCGCAAGTCGCCCGTGCGGCAGGGGCAACCGTGATCTCAACGCCTGGCCGGCGCGGTCCCGCCTTCGCCCGCAATCGGGGAGCCGCCGCCGCGCGCGGCGAGATCCTGCTCTTTGTCGACGCCGACGTCGTGGTGCCGCCGGACACCCTGGCGCGTCTCGCCGCAAGGTTCTCCGAGGATCCGTCGCGCGACGCGGTCATCGGATCCTACGACTTCGAACCAGCCAGCCCGTCCCTGCTCTCGCAGTACCGCAACCTTCTGCATTGTTATACCCATCAGCGCGGACAAACGCGCACGTGTGGGTTCTGGACCGGTTGCGGCGCCATTCGCAAGGCCGTCTTTTGCGAGCATGGCGGCTTCGACCAGGCATACACGCGGCCGTGCATGGAAGATCTGGAACTGGGAATGCGTCTCCGCCAGGCCGGCAGGCAGATCTGGCTCGACAAAGAGCTCCAAGTCAAACACCTCAAGCGGCTCCGTTTCTGGCGGGTCATGAAGACTGACATTGTGGACCGCGCGATTCCCTGGACGCGATTGATTTTGCGCTCGCACCGGATGCCGGCCGATCTGAATCTCAAGTGGGGGCAGCGCTTCAGCGTTCTCGCCTCGGGCTGGACTGCGCTAGCGGCGGTCCTGTCGGCTGTTTTCGCGGCGTCCGCCGGGACACGATTCGCGGCGGCCCCGCTGGCGCTTTCGGCCGCGCTGGCCGCTTTCGCCGTGGCGGCGCTGAATCGCGATTTTTATCGCTTCCTCGCCCGCGTGCGAAGTCCTGGGTTCGCGTTCGCTGCGTTCCCCCTGCACTGTCTTTACTTCCTTTGTGGCGGCGCCGGCTTCGCGGCCGGGCTCGCCGCGCATGGGTGTGCCCTGTGCCGCCGCCGGCTGTTTCCGCCAGAACCTCAGGCGGGCCGGCCGCTGTGCACGGATCCGCCGAAACACCGGGCGGAGCTTGCCAAGCCGCCCGCAACTGCGCCTTCGTGTCCCGCCGCTCCGCCCAACGTGTGACCGGCGTTTCCTTCTGGGCTACCATTGAGCCTTCGGGATGGATCTTCTCTTTCGTTACGTTCGCGAACACTGGCGGCTGGCCGCCGCCGCACTCGCATTCGCGGCCGTCAACGAGATCTTTGGCATGGCGGACCCGTTCATCTTCCGCCGTCTCATCGATGGCTACGTAATCCCTTCGCGCCACCACACCCAGCGCGAGTTTTTCATGGGCGCGGCCATCTGGCTGGGTGTCTTGGTCGCCGCCACCACCATCGCCTGGGCCGCCAAGACGCTGCAACTCAGCCGCGCCGGTGAGCTCTCCCAGAAGGTCTCCGCCGCCATGTTCGCCGATGGCGTGCGGCACGCGCTCGAAATGCCGTACGCCGAGTTCGAGCACGCGCCGAGCGGAGAGACGCTGGACCGGCTGCAAAAGCTCCGCTGGAAAGTCGAGCAGTTCATCGGCAGCACCATCAATGCGCTGTTCGTATCCCTGGTGGGCGTGGCCTTCGTCCTGGCCTATGCGGCGTCGGTTCATTGGGCGATTGCGCTTTATCTCACACTGATGGCCGTGGTCATGTCGGCGCTCAGCGTGAAGCTCAGCCGCAACCTCACTGAGATTCAGGCGGATGTCTTTCGCGAAGGCAACGCGCTGGCGGGCGCGGCCACCGAGGCTCTCCGCAACATCGAGCTCGTCAAGAGCATGGGCCTCGCGCAGCGGCAGATTTCCCGCTTGCACGAATCGAGCGGCCGTATGCTCGCGTTCGAACTCGAAGGTATCCGCCGCGTCCGCCGGTTCAGCTTTTTTCACGGCGGCTGCGTGCAGACCATGCGCCTGGTGCTGATCGGACTTCTGCTGTACCTGCTGTATCTCAAGCGGATTTCCGTGGGTCAGTTCTTCGCGCTTTTTCTCTATGCGCGATATCTCTTTGCCCCCTTGCAACAGGTGGGAAGCTCGGTCCAGGATTACCGCGGCACGGAAGCTTCGCTCGGCGCCTTCCGCGGCCTGCTCGATCGTCCCAAGGAATCGCGGCCGGCGCGACCCACCCCGGTCGGCCAACTGCGCTCCATTGAGTTCGACCAGGTTCAATTCCAATATCCCGCCGCGCTGGATCCGGCGCTCGACGGCCTGTCGTTACGCGTGGCGCAAGGCGAGACCATCGCCATCGTCGGGCCGTCGGGCAGCGGGAAGACCACCATCGTAAAGCTCCTCTCCGGCTTGTACGCCCCGGCGAGCGGGCGCATCCTTTACAACGGCATTTCGCAGAGCGAGATCGGTCTCGACGAGTTTCGCGAGCGGATCGGGCTGGTCACCCAGGAGACGCAATTGTTCTCCGGATCGATCCGGCAGAACCTGTTGTTCGCGCGGCCCGGCGCTACCGATGCGGAATGCCTTTCGGCGCTCCAGCAGGCATCGGCCGAATCCATCCTGAACCGCACCGGGGAGGGCCTCGACACGATCGTCGGAGAAGGCGGCGTCCGTTTGTCCGGCGGCGAGCGCCAGCGCATCGCTATCGCGCGCGCCTTGCTCCGCCGGCCGCACCTGTTCATTTTCGACGAAGCCACCTCGTCCCTCGATTCGCTCACCGAGCGCGACATCGGAGACACCATCCGCGCGCTGGCGGTCCACTCCGAGGCCATTACGATCCTCATTGCCCATCGCCTTTCCACCGTCTCTCATGCCAACGTCATCTACGTGCTCGAACGTGGACGGGTCGTGCAATTCGGATCTCACACGGAGCTGGTGGCCGTCGGCGGTCTCTACCGCGATATGTGGTTACAGCAGGTGAACGGCGAAGGCGAAACGCGCGGCGCCGGGATCTGCCTGTGAGTCACTCAGCCGCAACGCGGTCGCCAAGAGCGGTCGTCCCTGCGGCACGCCGCGCCAGGGCCGGAGCCGCCACCAGCAGCGCACAAAGGATCAACCCAGCCAACGTAATCGCCGCGCCGGTTCTGAGTGAGTCCGAGCGGTAGAAGAACCGAAGCTCGTGGTCCCCTGCGGGAACCACCACGCCCATCAGAGCCAGGTCCACGTGGACGATTGGCAATCGCCCACCGTCCAAAACTGCGCACCACCCCTTAAAATACGGCACACTCAGGCGCAAGAGCGACGGCGAGGCTGCATGGTAATGAATGCGATAGGACTCCTCGTCGTATGCGAGCACGGTGGCCGTCGCCGCCGGGTCCTGCTGAATCGGACTGTGCGGCTCCATCGCCACCGATTGAACGTGAGGATCCAGCGTTTCGAGCGCCCGCGACGCTTCCATCTGGTTCCCGGCGTCCATGATCGACTTGGGGAAATACACCCGAGGCAGAACGGATGGGTTGGGTACCACGCCCGTCAAATCGGCTCTCAGGGAAGCGCTGATGTTAAGACCGTCCCGAAGTTTCGGGTTGCGCGCCATCGCGCTCATGTATCTCCCATATTCCCGGATCGGCAGCGCGGCGTATCCGGCGGTGCTTTCCAGGTGGAGATCGACCGCATAGTTCCGCATTCCGACCGGCGCGCGCCGCCCGCCTTCAAAGCGAGTGAGAGGCGGCACCAGCGGGACTACGTGGCGCTGTAGGGCGTCTTCTCCATCGCCATAGGCCTGTTCGAATGTGAAATGCCCGTACGCGAGCGTGTTCGCAAACGAATTCCAGTACCAGAGGTCGGCAAACAGAACCGTGATCGCGATCGCGCCCAGGTAACGCACGCGCCAGCGCCGCTCCACCCAGGCGAATCCCGCCGCGGCCAGTATCGCCAAACCCAGTGCCACCACAAACCAGCCCTGGATCGGCTCACGCACCTTGTTCATTCCCGGCAGTAGCATCGCAACCCGGTAGAGGCCGGCCGCCCCGCCGAACATGAACCATGCCGCAGGCACGATCAGCAGCAGCGCATGCAGCCGGATCTTTGTCTTGGCGAGGCCGATAGCCACCAAAGGAAGCAGTAGAAAGCCCGCGTAGAAATAATACTGGGTAATGTCGAACGGCCCTGTGTAGTTATCCGAAAGCGCGCCCAGCCAATCCGGCGCGACCAGCGTCGGCAGGGCCCGCCACTCCAGAACCCCGGCCGTGGTTCCCGAGTAATTCGACCTGGCGCGGGACGCGCTCTGCACCAGCTCCAGGGTGGGCACGACTTGAATCGAAGCCACCACGATCGCCAACGCCAACATGCCGGCAACGATTGCGGCAATCCGCAACCAACGGCGCGGCGTCCGGTACACGTCCGCCAGCGCGTAAAGCCCGAGTGCCAGAAATCCATACATGGCCGTCTGGAAATACCCGGCCAGAATCATCGCGGCGCCGGCCAATCCACCCAAGGCCGTGTACCGGATCGCGCTCCCGTCGAGTGCGCGCCGGAACGCCAGCAGCAACCAGGGGAAACAAGCCGCCCCGGCGAAGATGCCAGGGTGGGAAGAGTGGCCGGCAAAGAACCCGGACAGCCCGTAACAGAGTGCCCCGAGCACCGCGGCCGTCCGGCTCTCCACCAGGCAACCAATCAGGAAAAACGCGCCCAGGCAGGCCAGTAAGGCGTTCAGCGCCAACTCCGCCTGAATCGCGCGCGGCGTAACCCCGATGAGAAAGAAGGGCCAGTGCGGCGGATACCATGCCGCGGTCTCCGGATACGCCAGGAAAGGATAGCCGGCGTAAACACTCGACGTCCACAAAGGCAGGCTGGCCGAACGGAGATGATCAGACCAGTACTTCTGAAAAGGGTAATGCAGGTCGGCCGCGTCCCAATGAATGCTCGCCGAGTCCGACGTGAGCGGAATCGCATAGAAAACCAGTACCAGCGCGGCAATCAGCGCCGGCGCGGCCCAGCGCGATCGCTTCCTTGGCTCCACTGCCCGAGCCGGGCCGGAAGTCTTCTTCGCTCGCTTCTTCACGGGTGAGTCACCATTGTAAATCAAGAGTGCGTTCCGAGCCGCGACTGGCGAGAATGGTGGCCGCTGACTGGCCTGGCGGTTGCAGGATAAGTTCTCCCTCCCGTCCACCCGGAAGCCCGTGTTGCCAAGTCCCGCCCCAACCCCGCTTGCCCCGCCCCACGGACTTGGTGTACAGTGAAGCTTCGATGTCGCGCTATTACGCCAGCTCGTTTAGCGGCCGGTTCTGGTTTACCCAGATCCGGTAGAGCGGCGTTGGTTGCGTCAGGCGTTGAAGGATTTCGAAACCGGCCCGCTCTTTATTGGAGCGGGCTTTTTGTTTTAGGAGGGAACGGCCATGGTGATTTCGATGCGGCAGCACGCCAGCAAAGAAGAAATCGAAAGCGTTTGCGAACGGATTCGGGAATTCGGATTCAAGGTCCACTCGATTGTGGGCGAGGAGCGGGTGGTGATCGGCGTAGTGGGCGTGGGCGACGTCACGTCCTGCCTCGAATCGCTCGAGGCCACGCCCGCTGTGGAAACCGCGGTGCGCATTTCGGCGCCATACAAGTTCGTCAGCCGGGAATTCCGCAAGGAGCCCAGCGTGATCAAGATCGACGGCGTCGAAATCGGCGGCGCTGAATTGATCGTGATGGCCGGTCCGTGTTCGGTCGAAAGCGAAAAGCAGATCATGCAGACGGCAGAGGGCGTGGCGGCGGCCGGCGCCCGCGTGCTGCGCGGCGGAGCCTTCAAGCCGCGCACCTCGCCCTACGATTTTCAGGGCATGGAGCGCGAGGGATTGAAGCTCCTACGCAAGGCGAAGGAAGCCACCGGCCTCGCCATCGTCACCGAAGTGATGAGCGACCGCGACGTGGATCTGGTGGCCGAATATGCCGACTGCATGCAGGTGGGCGCGCGCAATATGCAGAATTTCGCGCTGCTCAAATCGCTCGGCGGTTGCGGCCGCGCGGTGTTGCTCAAGCGCGGCATGAGTTCCACCATCAAGGAGCTGCTGATGTCGGCCGAGTACATCGTGGCGCACGGAAACCCCAATGTGATTCTCTGCGAGCGCGGCATCCGCACTTTCGAGACCGCCACCCGCAACACGTGCGACATCACCGCCGTTCCGGTGCTCAACGAACTGACGCACCTGCCGGTGGTTCTCGACCCCAGCCACGCCACCGGTAAGCGCAGCCTGGTGCCGCCGCTGGCGCGCGCGGGCGTGGCCATTGGAGCCGACGGGATCATCGTGGAAGTGCACCCATATCCGGAGAAGGCCGTCAGCGATGGCGCCCAGTCGTTGACGCTCGCCGGATTCGCTGCGATGATGCGGGATCTGGCGCCCTATATCGAATTGTGGAAGCAGGCGCGCGCGGCCCAAACCGCGGCCTTGGCCGGCGCAAAGTAAGTCGCATCGCTCCCTGACGGTCGCGGCTCTGAAACGCTCTCGGAGCCGCGACCGTCAGGGAGCGGTTTTTCGAGGGCGCCGATTCTCCCGGTTTGTAATCAGAACTCCTTCACCGGCTCCGCCTGCCGGGCACCGACCCGGCCGGCGGCGATTTCGGCCACGAAGTAGTTTTCGCCGTAAATCGGGCAGCCGGCCAGACGCCGCAGCATGGCGATTTGGCCGACGTGCGTCAGCGCATCGGCAATCGGGCCCTGGAACAGCCTTTCAACCGGACACGCCGGCGGCGCATCGGAAGCCAGCCGCCGGTCGAAAGATTCCAGCACGGCGAAGAAACGCGCCGTGCCCTGCTCCCACCCGAGCGCCGGCGAATCGTGCCAGGTCTCCTTGCCATCCACGATCGAGAGCGACCAATCCAGCAGATCGCCCATGTGCGCCAGGATCTCCGCCGGCGTGCGTGGCGGCGCTCCCACGCGAAACTCCGCGAATTCGGCAGGCGCGCCACGCAGCGCCTTGCCACCTCGATAGGCTAGCGTCGCCAGCGTGTGGCGCAACAGAGCGATTTTCTCGTCCATTACGACACTTTACCGAAATCCAGGAAGCCGCGCTGCGGGTCGGTGCTCAACAGCTTCACGCGCAGGCGATCGCCCACGTCCAGCCCTTGCTCACCGCGCATCAGCCTGCCTTCCACCGGCGGATCGAAAATCCGCACGAAGACGCCCTTGGGCGTGTTGCCCGTGACAACCGCCTGAAACTCTTCGCCGATGCGATGCCGCATCGCCACCGCCGCCAGGCGCTTGTTCATGGCGCGCTCCACCTTGCGCGCGGCGTCCTCTTTCAGCGTGCAGTTCTTCGCGATCGCGTCCAGTTCGTCGTCCGTGTAGCCCGCCGCCGCGCCTGCCGCGTGCGCCTTGATCAAGCGCTGTGTCACCATGTCGGCGAAGCGGCGGTTCGGCGCCGTCGAATGCGTGTAATCGTGCGCGGCCAGGCCGAAATGCCCCAGCGCCTCATCGCCCGGCCGCATCAGCACATACTCGCCCGGCCCCATCAGCTTCAGCACGGAGAGTGAGACGTCGGCATAATGCACCGCATCGGCCGCTTTGCGCCGCAGCAGAAATGCGTTGAGCGCCCCCGCATCCGGCGTGGCTGGCAGCGTGTCGCCGTACTGGCTCGCCAGCTCCACGATGCGTGCCCAGCGCTCCGGCGCTTTCACCACGCGGCGGATGGAAGAAACGCCGGCGTCGCGCAGCGTGCGCGCCATCGCTTCATTGGCCGCGATCATGAAATCCTCGATCAGGTGCGCCGCCCGGTTGGCGGCGCGCGCGGTGACGTCCTGCACCTTGCCGTCGGCGAATACCGGCTGTACTTCCAGCCGGTCGAAGGTGAGCGCGCCCAGCCGGTGCCGCACCTCGCGCAGAATGCCGGCTGCCTCATCCTGCAATTTAAGCTGCGCGACGAGTTCCGCCGATGCGGCGACCTTCGCCGGCGCCGGGCCCGTGCCGTCGAGCCACGCGCCCACGCCGTTGTAGGCGAGTTGCGCGCGATTTCGCACCCGCGCCCGGTAGATCCCGCTCTTGGCGGTGGATCCATCGGCCGCCACCATCATGTCGATCACTACCGCCGCGCGCTCCTCGCCTTCTGCCAGCGACGTGAGGTCCGTCGAAAGCCGTTCCGGCAGCATGGGAAATACTCGGACTCCGGTGTAGACCGTGGTCGTCTCCCGCCCCGCATGCGCATCGATGGGCGTTCCCTTGCCCACCAACGAATCGACGTCGGCGACGCCCACCAGCACGCGGATCCCTTCGCCCGTCCGCTCCACCCATTCAATCTGGTCGAGATCGCGCGAATCGTCGTTGTCGATGGAAGACCACAGCAGGCCCGTCAGGTCGCGTAACCCCGCATCCAGGCTCGGCTGGATGGCCGCAAGCTGCCGCGCGGCCTCCGGCGAAAAGTCCGGCTCGAATCCGTGGTCGATCATTTCCTGGCGCGCCGCCGCTGCCAGGTCGAAGTCATCGTGAGTCATGAAACGATGAGAGTAGCAGAAGCCGCCACGCAAAACACGCCGCTAGCGGTCCGCCACAAAGCCAATGCGCCGTTTCGTCGCCGGCGGCCCTTGCTGCAACCTCTTAATCTCTTCCACCACCGCCAGGATGATTGAGCCTTGCTGCTTCTGTGTAGCGTCGAGCCGGCCCACCTTGCGCGCCAGTTCCTTGTGGCTTGCCACCACCTCGCGCAATTTCACAAACGCGCGGATGATGACGATGTTCGTTTGCGCAGCGCGATCTCTATTGAGCACCGAGGCCAGCATCGCCACGCCGTGCTCGGTGAACGCATACGGCAGCGTCCGCCGTCCGCCGCGGCCCGCCTTTGACATCGCAATTTGCGATGTCAAAAACCCCGCCTCCTCGCGACTAAGCTGCAGCATGAAATCCGCCGGAAAACGCTTACGGTTGCGCTTGCCGGCCTCATTGAGGTGGAACGTCGGCACGCCGTAAATCTCGGCCAGGTCGGAATCCAGCATGACCTTCTGGCCGCGGATGAGATAGATCCTCCGCTCAATCAGGCCCACCGGCACGGGCATTCGCCCCGCGGATGCGACCGGCCGCTTGGTTACTGGTGACACGCGCATTGCGTCGTCCAACCAAACTATAGCCGATCTCATCCTCGCGAAGAAGCTCCATCTCCGAATTCCGCCCGGCCGCTCCGATCCGCCCTCATCCCCGCACATCACCTTTGACATCGCAATCTGCGATGTCAAACCTCACCGCCTTGCCGAGTCTACCTTCGCAACCGCCACGCCAGCAGCAGCCATCCGGCGATGAACGCGATCCCGCCGATGGGCGTAATCGCGCCCAGCCAGCGGTTGCCGCTGATGGCCAGCAGGTACAAGCTCCCCGAGAAGAACACGATTCCCGCCAGCAGCACGGCGCACACCGTGCCCGCGGCGTCCTCGGTGATCGCGCCCGGCCGCGGTAAAACCGAAACCACCAGAATTCCCAACGCGTGCACGAAGTGGTAGAACGCGGCCTTTTCGTACACGCTCATCCAATAGGCGTCTACGCGCTCCCGCAGCTCATGCGCGCCAAACGCGCCCAACGCCACCCCCAGCGCCAACAGAATCGCTCCGGTCATGCTCCAGTTCATCTCTTCCCGCCTCTCATTGCGCAGGATACCAGGGAGCCGCGTTGGAACGGGCTTTCGCCTGGAGCGTGTACGCGGCCGCCACTTGTTATGATTGGTGGCGAAGCGATGAGTTTTCTCCGCTCCCTGCTGTTCTCGACCCCCCTGATCGCGCTCGTCACTATTGTCATGGGGACCCTCTCGCTTCTGGCATCGCTGATCGACCGCACCGGCCGCACCCAGCACCGCGTGGCGCGCGTTTGGGGCAGGATGCTGCTTGGCGCCAGCTCCATCCGCGTGCGAGCCGAGGGTATCGAGAAGCTCGACCGCAATGCTACCTATGTTTTCGTGGCCAACCACTCGAGCTTTATGGACATTCCCGCGCTGCTGGCCCGCCTGCCGTTTCAGTTCCGCTTCTTCGCCAAGAAAGGGCTGTACAGAATTCCCTTCCTGGGCAGCCATCTGAATCGCGCCGGCCATATCCCGGTGGATCGTTCCAGCCCGCGCGCCTCGCTGAAGAGCATGAGCGAGGGCGCCCGCATCGTCGCCCAGCGCAACACCTCCGTGCTCTTGTTCCCCGAGGGCGGCCGCTGCCCCGAAGGCCTGCGCGAATTCAAGGAAGGCGCCGCTTATATCGCCATCAAGGCCGGCGTGCCCGTTGTGCCAATGGCCCTCGTCGGCATGCGCCGCCTGTTGCCAATGGGCTCCATCCACCTTCGCAGCGGCCAGGCCGTCCTCCGCATCGGCGATCCCATTCCCACCGCCGGGATGGCCCTCTCCGCCCGCACCGCGCTCACCGAACGCCTCTATCGGGAGGTTGAACGACTCTTGGCGGGCGGCACGCCCGAGCCAGGTCAATGACCATTCGCTGCTACCCCTTGCCCGCCCTGTAGTGCCTGCCAATTTCGTGGGCGTAGCGTTTGCCCAGGCTGGCCGCGTTCGCCGATATCCAGTCGCTCATCCGCGTTGTCCCGGTCGGAGCGTCGCCCGAAACCAGCAGGTTGCCCATCAGCCCGTCCAGCTCGTCCCGCGTCAGCATCACGTCCCGCAGCGCCAGTCCCATTGCACGCGCACCGAGCAGGGCCATCCACGGCGGGCCGTGTACGAGGAGCGCCCTGCTCCCAACCGCTTTCGCAATCAGGCGCACCAACTGCTCGTAACGGAAGGTTTCCGGACCCACCGCGTCGACGGTCATGTTCTCTGATCGGCCGCCCGCCTCGACCGCAATCTGCGCCAAGTCTTCCACGTAGACCGGCTGAATCCGATACTGCCCGTCGCCAGCCACCAGGAAGACCGGAAGTCTGCGCAACAGAAATGCGATGTTGTTGATCAGGACGTCTTCCGCGCCGAAGAGCACCGTGGGCCGCAAGATCGCATGGCTCATCTTCGCCGCGCGAATCTCCTCCTCCAGCAGCGCTTTGCCGCGGAAGTAGGGCAGATCCGGCCTCACAGCCGGATTGGCAATGCTGATATGGACAATCCGTTCCACGCCGGCCATCTGCGCCGCCCGGATCAGCGCAATCGTATTCTTTACCGCCCGATCATGGGTGGCATCTCCCCGGTCGAAGCGTACCCAGTACGTGTTGTAGAGCACGCGCACGCCGCTGAGCGATGCCGCCATCGCCTCGGGATGGTCGAAATCGAAGGGGAACGCCTTAACCGCAGGCCCGAATTCATTGGCCCGCCCCGGATTTCCGGTGAGCGTGATCGCCGTCTCTCCCGCGTGGAGGAGCCGCCTTGCGATGTACTTGCCGGTATACCCGAAAGCTCCTGTAACGGCGTTCATGATTGTTCCACCCGTCCTTTCTTGCGCTTTCCCCGCGCCGGAATGAGCGCCTTCAGCCCGTCCGACCGCAGTCTTTCCATTTGCAGCACCGCGGCCACGATTCCATCCAGCGTATGGAAGAAACGCTCCATCGCTTCCAGCCTCTTCTCGTAAAACCGGGCCAGCTCGTCGCCGCCATTCGAGCGCGATCGCGACCGCGACCGGACCTGCCGCAATGTCGCGCTCACCCCGTTCAGCGCCTTGTCGAACTCCGGCTTCTGCCTGCGCTCCAGGACCGTTCTGGCGATCTTCCAGAAGTCCGTGTCCGCCGCGTAGTAGTCCTTGCGATCGCCAGCCCGCAGGTGCCGGTGCACCATGCCCAACTGCTCCAGCGCCCGGATATTCGTGCTGATGGCGCCCTTGGTGACCCCCACGATCGGCACCAGTTCGTCGAGCGACACCGGCCCCGGCGAAAGGTACAGCGCTGCGTACAGCCCGCCCATGGCGCGCGAGTATCCCCAGAATTCGCTCATGCTGCTCAAATCCCCGATCATCCGTTCGCGAGCTTCGTGAAGTTCATTCATTGTTTAGTTCATTCTAAACGTTCAGATCGATCTCGTGCAATAGGAGTCTTCCATGAGTGCCTCCTGCCCGGCCTGCGAGTGACGAAAGTCGCGTAAACCGGCGTTCAATGGTCGCTCCGCTGAATTGGCCCCCGAATTGCTCACCAATGAGTATGTCCAATATCACTGAATTCGACCGCGATCATATCGCCGGCGAGAACTTCGCGTTCCCCAAGGAGCGTTAAGGAACCCATCCATGACGCTGCTCACGTGCGCAACGCCATCGCCCGCTTTAAGCAGGTGCAGGGGGTAACCGACTCGGAACGCGACGCCGCCTGGAAACGCATCGAGTTCGCCGTGAAGAAATATAAAGTGGAATTGAACGAGCAAGACTGGCGCGAACTTAGTTAACCGTCAGTGTGCGCCGGCAACCAACGCCCGCTTGACATCCGCCCCTCTTCCCTTACCCTGATAGGATTGGAGTGAACCCCAAAACTGAGACAGCGAGTTAAGGGAACAAATACATTGAATGGAGTGAGGAATGGATTTGTCCCGAGCTGTTTACAGTCGCGATCTGAAGATCGCCGCCATGCGCGCA
>Ga0181529_10000086_pt1 | contig 116329 bp, 99 predicted proteins | sample PEATcosm2014_Bin_36_FD_119763 | JGI IMG/M metagenome (GOLD analysis project Ga0181529, IMG submission 119763) | Peatland microbial communities from MTU Mesocosm Facility, Houghton, MI, USA - PEATcosm2014_Bin10_30_metaG | ecosystem: Environmental > Terrestrial > Soil > Wetlands > Peat | place...
AACCCAGGCGGCCAGAACCTCCGCTACGCACCCGTATACGACAAGATCAAAGAGGCTCGCCGCGAGGACGACGAGTTAGCCCAAGGCGCCTGGCAGCACGAGCGCAAGGTGGCCGACTGGGTGGTGGTGGCGAAGCTCTGCCAGGATGCCATCGCCACCGAGAGCAAGGACCTGCAACTGGCGGTCTGGCTCGCCGAAGCTCTGCTCAAGCGGGAAGGCATCCGCGGCCTTTGCGAAGGACTGGGATTGTGCCGCGGCTTGGTGGACAAGTTCTGGGACACGCTCTATCCCGAGCTGGACGAAGGCGACGCCGAGCAACGCGCCGCTCCGCTTGACTGGCTGGGATCGAGGCTGATTGTCTCGATCAAGAGTGTTCCGCTCTGCCATGACGGCTACAATTTCCTCCAATACAAGGATTCGCGCGTTGTCGGTTTCGAGGATCAGGCGCAGAGCAAGGAACAGAAAACAGCGCGCGAGAAAGCCCTGAAAGAGGGCAAACTGGCGCCGGAGATATTCGACAAATCCTTCCTCGAAACGCCCAAGGCTTTTTACGCCGATTTGGAGAAGCAGTTCGACGCCGCCGTGGCGGGAGTAACGGCGCTCAGCGAAACCAGCCAGCAGAAATTCGGCGCTGCCGCGCCGGGCTTCAGCAGACTTGTCGAAGGTTTGACGGAAGTCCGCCAGGTGGTTCACAGCCTGCTGCAAAAGAAGCGGGAAACCGAGCCGGATCCCGTGGAAGAGGTTCCGCCGGAAGCCGCGGAAGGTGCGGCGGAAGGTAGCGAAGGTACCGGCGGTGGCGAGGCTTCGATCGGGCTGGGCGGGCATGTCTCCGCCGAGCCCGCCGAGCGACGGGAAGCGATCGCGGCAGTGGTGGCCGCCGCCGCCGTTCTCCGCAAGCGCGATCCGTTTGGCCCGGCGGCCTATTTGATGCTGCGCGGCCTGCGCTGGGGCGAGTTGCGCGGATCGTCGGACCCGGTGGTCCTCGAAGCGCCGCCGAGCGACCTGCGCCAGCAGATCAAGGCGCTCGCCAACCGCAACCGCTGGGCCGACGTTCTGGAATTGGCAGAGCAGGTGATGGCGCTGCCGTGCAGCCGCGCCTGGCTCGACCTGCAGCGCTTCGTGGTGGAAGCATGCACGGCGTTGGGCGACAATTATAACCCGATCGCCATCGCCATCCGGTCCGAGTTGCGCACCCTGTTGCGCGACCTTCCCCATCTGCTCGATGCCACGCTTACCGACGACACGCCGGCGGCCAATTCCGAGACGCAGAAATGGCTGCGCGAACTGCTGGCCGAACCGTCCGACGCGACGCCGTTAGCCAGCGCGCCGCACGGACCCGCCACGGAGGATGCGCGCGCGCCCGGGTGGCAGAAGCGATTTGTCGATCCGCAGGCGCTGGCCCAGGAGGCCATGCGTGCGGGCCAGCAGCAGAAGGCGGTCGAGATTTTGCAACGGGAAGTGGAACGCGCGCTGAGCGGCCGCGCCCGCTTCCTGCGCAAAATGCAACTGGCGCAAATCTGTATCGCCGCCGGCAAGGACGGAATTGCGCAGCTCCTGCTGGACGATGTCGCGGCCGCCATCGATACGCACAAGCTGGACGATTGGGAGGACCGCGAGACGATTGCGCGGGCGCTGGTTTTTCTGCTGCAGAACAGCAAGAAGATCCAGGCGGACGCAAAAGCCAAGCAGGCGCTGTTCGAGCGAGTCTGCCGGCTGGATCCTGTGCAGGCGCTCTCCGTATAGACCATGAGCCGACCCGGTCCCGATGCGGCAGTCACGTTGTCTGTGTTCGATCGGCTGATCGACGCCGACCCACGCAGCTCGAGCGAAGCGCCGCTAACACGCGCGCAGTCGGTCCGCATGCTGCGCGACGGCGTGCGCCGGGACCTGGAGTGGCTGCTGAATACCCGGCAAGTGGCTTTTCCGCCTCACGAAGGCCTCCGCGAACTCAACCGCTCGGTATATGTCTATGGCCTGCCGGACTTCTCCGGATATAATCTGGGCTCTACCGCGGCCGAGGCCAAGCTGACCCGGCAGTTGCAATCGGCCCTGAAATTCTTCGAGCCGCGTCTGGCCAGGGTTCGCGTAGTGCCGATCGAGCCGCTGGTGGCCAGGACCCGCACCTTCCGTTTCCGCATCGAAGCTTTGCTGATGATGGACCCGGCGCCCGAACATATTTCTTTCGACACAGTCCTGCAACTGACCACCAACCAGTACGAGGTTCAGAATGCGGGATGACGTGCTGCTGTACTACGAACGCGAACTGACCTACCTGCGCGAAATGGGAGCGCAGTTCGCCGAAAAGTACCCGAAGATCGCGGCGCGGCTGATGCTGGAGGAGTCCAAGGAATCCGAGGACCCGCATGTGGAGCGCCTGCTGGAGGCGTTCGCCTTTCTGGCCGGGCGCGTGCATCTGAAGATGGACGACGATTTTCCGGAGATCACGGAAGCCTTCCTCGGCATCGTCTACCCGCATTTCATCCGGCCGATTCCTTCCATGTCGATCGTGGAATTCCATCTCGACAAAGAACGCGGCAAGCTGACCACCGGTTTGAAAATCGAGCGCGGCACAGTGCTCTATTCCCGTCCGGTCGGCGGCGTTCCTTGCAAGTTCCGCACCTGCTATGACAGCACGCTCTGGCCGGTGAGCGTGGCCGCCGCCGGATGGACTATGCCCGACCAGTTGCGCCCGGCTGTGCGCGCGCCCGAGGCGGCCTACGCGCTGCGCTTGACGATCAATTCCGCGCCCGATGCGCCGCTCGGCAAGCTGGAGCTCGATCGTCTTCGCTTTCACCTTACCGGCGAGAATAACCTGGTGCACGCGCTGTACGAGCTGCTTTGCTCGAAGCTCACGCGCATCGTGGTGCGCGATCCGAACAATCCGAAGGTACCGCCGGTGACGTTGCCAGCCTCCGCGTTGCGTCCGGTTGGGTTCGCCGAAGACGAAGGGATGGCGCCGTATCCGCTACGCTCGCACATCGGCTACCGCATTTTGCAGGAGTTCTTCGCGTTTCCCGCCAAGTTTCTTTTCGTGGATTTGACGGGCCTCGAGGAGGTGTGGGGCGCGGGCTTTCAGAGCAGCGCGGAGTTCGTCTTCCTGTTTTCCAGCGCGGGCGACGAGGAGCATGTGCAGCGCCTGGAACTCGGCGTTTCGCCCAAAACATTTCGCCTCGGCTGCGTTCCCATCGTCAACCTGTACCCGCAGACCAGCGATCCCATTCTGCTCGACCAGCGGAAGTACGACTACCAGGTCAGACCCGACATCCGGCGGCCCGCCGCGACCGAGGTGTTTTCGATCGACGAGGTCAGTTCCATCGATCCCGAAACGCGCGAGATCGTTACCTACCGCCCGTTCTATTCCTACCGTCAGACCACCGCCGGCACCAGGAACGAATGCTACTGGATCGCCAACCGGCGGGCTTCCAACCGCCTGAACGACGACGCGTCGGACATGTACATCTCGCTGGTGGACCGCTCCGGCCGCACGCTGTTTCCCGAGGTCGACACGCTGACGGTGCGCACCACGTGTACCAACCGGAACCTCCCGGCGCGGCTGCCTTTCGGCAACGAAGACGGCGATTTCGAGCTGGAAGGCAGCACCCCGATCAAGAGCATCGTGGCGCTGACCAAACCCACGCTTCCGCTGCGGCCGCCGACTTCGAAGATGGCGCTGTGGCACCTGGTCTCGCATCTCTCGCTCAATCACCTCTCGCTGGTGGAGGACGGCCGCGACGCACTGCAGCAGATTCTGCGCCTTTACGATTTCACCGAGTCCCCCTTCGCGCAGAAAATGATCGAAGGCATCGCCGATTTGCGGAGCCGGCCGCACTTCGCCCCCATCGTCGCCGATAACGGCGTGACGTTCGCGCGCGGGACCCGCGTCGAACTCGAGCTCGACGAGGAGCAGTTCGTCGGCGGCGGCGTTTACCTGTTTGCCAGCGTGATCGAACACTTCCTGGCGCTCTACGCGACGCTGAACAGCTTTACCCAGCTCAGCGCCCGAACGCGGCAGAGGAAGGAGGTAATCCGCGAATGGCCCCCGCGAGCGGGACAGAAGATTCTGGTGTGACGCCGCAGGCCGCCGCATTGGACGAGGTGCGGCGCGACATGCGCGAACGCCCCGGCCGCTTCGACTTCTTCCAGGCCGTGCGGCTGTTGCTGCGTATGGCGGACCAGCGCGAGCGGCCAGGCGGGCGCACCTCCGCCAAGGGCGAAGCGGTTCGCTTCCGCGCCAACAACACCCTCGCATTTCCGCCCAGCCAGATCGATTCCATCGACTGGGATGGCGACGTCCCCGTGATGGCGGTGAATTTCATGGGCCTGACAGGCCCCATGGGCGTTCTCCCGCGCGTCTATACGGAGCTGATCCTGTCGCGCGTTCGCTCGCGCGATCGCACGCCAGCCGACTTCTTCGACATCTTCAACCACCGCATGATCTCCCTGTTCTACCTGGCATGGGAAAAGTATCGCTCGGCGGTGGCCTATGAAAGAGACGGCGAAGACCGCCTTTCGAAATACCTGATGGCGCTGATCGGCCTCGGCACCGAGGGGCTGCAGAATCGCATGGTGGTTCGCGACGATTCGCTGCTCTATTACGCCGGCCTGCTGAGTCTCCAGCCGCGCTCCGCGGTCGCGGTCCGCGGCGTGCTCCAGGACTATTTCGGCGTTCCGCTGGAGGTGGAGCAGTTCGTGGGCGCCTGGCAGCCGCTCGGCGAGGCCGATCAGTGCGATCTGGGCAGCGGCGCGACGTTAAGCTCGCAGCTCGGAGTGGGCACTGTGGTCGGCGACGAAATCTGGGATCAGCAGTCGCGGATTCGGCTGAAACTGGGTCCGCTGACGCAGGAGCAGTACCTGGCTTTCTTGCCGGGCGGGGCCGCCTACGAGCCATTGCGCGCGCTGGCGCGTTTCGTCTGTGGCGCCGACCTGGAGATCGAGGTTCAATTGATTCTGCAGCGCCCGGTGGTGCCGCGCTGCAAATTGGGCGATTATGATTTGGCGGGGCCGCGATTGGGATGGTTCACCTGGATGAAATCCGGGCCGGATTTCGATCGCGCGCCCGCGGACACGGTGTTGCTGCTGGCATAGGAGAGGCTACATGGGACTCAATCTACGATCGCTTATCGCGAAACTGAACGACTCGGCGCGTCTGGCGCTGGAGGCTTCCGCGGGATTCTGCTTGTCCCGAACCCACTATGACGTCGAAATCGAGCATTACCTGATGAAACTGCTCGATTCGAGCGATGGAGACTTGGCCTTCATCCTGAAGCAATTCGGCGTCGACAAGTCGCGCTTATCGGCGGAGTTGACGCGCAGCCTCGACAAACTCAAGTCCGGCAACGCTCGCACGCCGGCATTGAGCCCATCGCTGCTGCGGATGTTCACGCAGGCATGGACTATCGGCTCGATCGACTTCGAGGCCACGCGCATCCGCACCGGGTTCACCGTTCTGGCGCTGATCTCCGATGAGGAACTGTCCCGCATCGTGCGCGAGTTCAGCAAAGAGCTGCAGAAGATTCCGGCCGACTCGCTCAAGAAGGACTTTCTGGCCGTGGTCGCCAATTCCGTGGAAAGCGAAGAGATGGAGGCTGCCGAAGCCGCGGCACCGGAAGGCGCGAAACGGCCAGGCGTGGGCGGCAAAACACCCAACCTCGATCAGTACACGGTCAACCTGACCGAGAACGCACGCCAGGGCAAGGTGGACCCGGTGCTGGCGCGCGACTCCGAAATTCGGCAAGTGATTGATATTCTCACTCGCCGGCGCCAGAATAACCCGATTCTGGTTGGCGAAGCCGGCGTCGGCAAGACCGCCGTGGTGGAGGGTTTCGCCATGCGCATCGCGCAAGGCGACGTGCCGCCGGTGCTGAAAAACGTCACCGTGCGCACGCTCGATCTGGCGCTGTTGCAGGCCGGAGCGGGAGTTAAGGGCGAATTCGAGAACCGGCTGAAGGGATTAATCAACGAAGTCAAGAACTCGCCCACGCCCATCATTCTGTTTATCGATGAGGCGCACACCATGATCGGCGCGGGCGGCCAGGCGGGCCAGAACGATGCCGCCAACCTGCTGAAGCCGGCACTCGCCCGCGGCGAATTGCGCACGATCGCGGCGACCACATGGAGCGAATACAAGAAGTACTTCGAGAAGGATCCCGCACTGGCGCGCCGCTTCCAATTGGTTAAGGTGGAGGAGCCGACCGAAACTCAATGCGCCCTAATGTTGCGCGGCACGGTGCCGACGCTCGAAAAGCATCACAAAGTTCGTATTCTCGATGAGGGGCTGCTGGCCGGGGTCAAGCTCTCGCACCGCTACCTGCCCGATCGCCAATTGCCGGACAAAGCGGTCAGCGTTCTCGACACGGCCTGCGCGCGTTTGGCGCTGGGACAAAACTCGACGCCGCCGGCAATTGAGGACGCCACGCGCACGCTCGAAGATCTAACCGTGCAGACGCGCATCCTGGAGCGGGAAGTCGCCGCGGGCGCGGATCATGCCGAACGGCTGGCGGCGATTGCCGAAAAGCGAACCAAGACCGAAGCGCACCTGAAGGGGCTGACCGACCGCTGGGAGAAGGAACGCGATCTGGTCAACCGCATTCGGGAGATTCGCGCACAACTGGAGGCCAATGCCGCGCCAGCGCAGCCAGATCCGCCCGCGGAGGCCGCACCTGCCGGCGCTGTTGCTGCCGCGGCGACAGCCGCCCCTGCGCCGCCCCCACCCGACCCTGAGCAGCTACGCTCCCAGCTTGCCGCGTTGAATGACGAACTGGCTGCCATGCAGGGCGAAACGCCGCTGCTGCGCGTGTGCGTGGATGCGCAGATTATCGGCGAAGTGGTCTCGGCATGGACGGGCATTCCGGTCGGCAAGATGCTGAAGGACGAAATCGCCACCGTACTCACGCTGGAGCAGCACCTGGGCGCGCGCGTGATTGGCCAGGATCACGCCCTCGCCGGAATCAGCCAGCGCGTCCGCACAGCGCGCGCCGGTCTGGACGATCCGGGCAAACCGGTCGGTGTATTTCTGCTGGTTGGCCCCAGCGGCGTCGGCAAAACCGAAACCGCGCTGGCGCTTTCCGACCTGCTCTTTGGCGGCGAGCGGAATATGATCAGCATCAACATGTCCGAGTTCCAGGAAGCGCACACAGTCTCCACGCTCAAGGGATCGCCTCCCGGATATGTGGGTTACGGCGAAGGCGGCGTGCTGACCGAAGCGGTTCGGCGCCGGCCGTATTCCGTGGTGTTGCTCGATGAGGTGGAGAAGGCTCACCCCGACGTGCTGGAGCTGTTTTTTCAGGTCTTCGACAAGGGGCAGATGGAGGACGGCGAAGGCCGCGAGATCGATTTCAAAAACACCATTATCATCCTGACTTCTAACGCCGCCACCGACAGTATCATGAAGTTGACGGCCGACCCGGAAACTGCGCCTAGCCAGCAAGGGCTGGTGAAAGCCATCAAGCCGGAACTGGATAAGGTCTTCAAGCCAGCGTTCCTGGGACGCCTGGTTATTATTCCGTATTTTCCGATTCGCGATGAGTCGCTGAAGAAGATCATCGTGCTCAAACTCGCCAAGATCCAGCGCCGCCTTCAGGAAAGTCACCGGGTCGCACTCACTTACGACGCCGCGCTGGTCGACGAAGTGGCCCGCCGCTGCACCGAAGTGGAAAGCGGCGCGAGAAACGTGGATAACATACTGACGAATACGATGTTGCCCGAGATATCGACGCAGATACTCGGGAAGATCGCCGAAGGACTCAAACCGGATGCGGTGCACGTCAGTGTCGGCGAAAACGGGGAATTCGGCTATTCGTAAACGTCATCAGTCGCCGGACCGGATCACTGGGCCGGCTGGAGGACGATAACTTGCCCGCAACGCAAATTGAACGTCCATTCCGCATTAAGACGACGCTGGGCGACGACGCGTTGTTGCTGGACAGCTTCACCGGCGACGAGCGCGTCTCCACGCCCTACCGCTTCGTCGTGCAATTGCTTTCCGAGAACCCGAACATCGACATGAAGGGCCTGCTGACGAAGCCGGCGGTGTTGTCGATTAAGCTGGACGATGAAACCGAACGGCATATCCATGGGCTCTTCAACCGCTTTGCGTTGCTGGAATACGGCGCGGATGGCATGGCCGCTTACCAGGCCGAGTTAGTGCCATGGCTTTGGTTTCTGACCATGTACTCCAACTGCCGCATCTTCCAGAACAAGTCGGTGCCCGACATCGTGGAACAGATATTCAAGGACCGCGGTTTCACCGACTACCAATTGAAACTCCAGGGAACCTATCAACCGCGGGAGTATTGTGTACAATACCGCGAGACCGACTTCAACTTCGTCTCGCGCCTGATGGAAGACGAAGGGATTTTCTATTTCTTTGAACAGACCGTGGACAAGCACACACTGGTGCTCGCGGACGATAAGGCGGCATTCAAGTCCTGCCCGCACAAAGCCAAAGCCCGGTATTCGCCGTCTCTGGGCGGCCGCCTCGATGAGGACACTGTCTTCACTGTCGAACAGGAAAACAGAGTGAATACGGGCACGACTTCGCTCACCGACTACGACTTTGAGAAGCCCAGCACCAGCCTCTACGCGACGCTTTCCAGCAGCGAACCAGCCGAATACTACGACTATCCCGGTAAGTACAGCACTAAGAGCGACGGCGACCGCTATGCGAAGATTCGTCTGGAAGAACGGGAAGTGGACTTGGTCACCGTGCGGGGAAAAAGCAACTGCATGGGCCTCGAGTGCGGCTATAAGTTCACCTTGGCGGAGCACTACCGGGACGCAGCCAACCAGGATTACACTGTGCTTGCCCTCCGCCACCGTGGCAAGAACAGCAGTTACCGTGCGGGCGTTCCACAGCCGTTCGATTACGCCAATGATTTCGAAGCCATCCCCAATTCGGTCTCCTTCCGGCCGCCGCGCCTAGCCCGCAAGCCGGTAATTGCGAGTACACAGACTGCCGTTGTGGTCGGCAAGTCCGGAGAAGAGATCTGGACCGACAAATACGGACGCGTCACGGTCCAATTCTACTGGGATCGAGAAGGAAAGGCCGACGAAAAGAGCTCCTGTTGGATTCGGGTCGCGCAAGGCTGGGCCGGAAATCAGTGGGGCTCGATCTATATCCCGCGCATCGGTCATGAAGTCGCGGTTAGTTTTCTGGAGGGCGATCCGGATCGCCCGTTGATCACCGGTTCGGTCTACAACGCCGGCCAGATGCCACCCTATACCTTGCCCGACGAGCAGACCAAGAGCACGGTCAAGTCATACAGTTCCAAGGGCGGGGGCGGATTCAACGAGATCCGGTTTGAAGACAAGAAAGGCAGTGAGCAAGTCTTCATTCACAGCCAGAAAGACATCGACATACGTATCGAGAACGATCGCAAGGAATGGATAGGGGAGGACCGGCATCTGATTGTCACCCGCGACAAGCTGGAGCAAGTACAGCGCGACAGCCATGTGACCATCGACGGCAAGGCCGCCATCAAGATTACCGGGTCGAACTCGCTGGCCGTGACCGGCGATGTGATCGAGCAGTTCAGCGGTAACCATAGCAGCCAGGTAACTCAGAACCTTTACTTGAAGGCAATGCAGGTGGTGATTGAGGCGGAAGTGGGACTAACCCTGAAGGTTGGCAGTAACTTCATCACCATCGACATGTCGGGAGTTGCGATTTCCGGGACGCCGTTAGTGCAGATCAACAGCGCCGGAGCCGCACTCTCCGGCTCGCCTGGCTCGCTGGTGTCACCCACCGCGCCCGCGCAGGCCGACCAAGCGAGCGCCGGCTTTATGACGGCTCCAACGGGCGCCGGGTTCACTCAATCCAGCATGACCCTTGGAACGCTTTCGCCGGCCGCTGGTCAAGGACCGCCCGCTGGTGGTAGTGGCTCAGGGTCGGCGGGAAGCTAACGGCAAGAGCAACGGGATCGAGATCGACCTGGCGGCCCAACACGGCACGCCAGTGCCGGGAGAGCGGTTCATTACGGTCTGCCGCGAGCCGGCCCGTGGTAACCTGTGGATGCTGTGTCGCCATCCTCGCCAGCCCCGGCACCTCCCGCCACGGCCGAATACACGAGTGCGTTTCAGCCGTCAAAACCGGGCGCCCCACCCGTACAATCGGCCTTTCGTTTCCACCGCGCGAGCGATGGAAAGACGCGTGTCGATTCCGGCACCACATCGGTGATCTCGGACCCCGCGGCCGGACACACCATCGTGCTGGACCACGTGAAGAAAACCGCGCTGGTGCAGCCGGCGCCCCCACCCACGCCTCAGACAGCGGCTCCGCAGATGCCGCAGGCCGGCCCTCCGGGGTCCCCGGGTGCGGCGCCTCAGCCGCCTGGCGTCCAGGGGCAAGATTTGGGCAAGAGCGTCCTCCAGGGCCATGAAGTGGAGGGCAGACGTTATGTGATTCAGCCGCCGCCACCGCCCCAAATGTCCGGCTTGCCAAAGCCGCCGCAGATGCCGGGGATGCCAAAAGCCCCGCCAGCGCCCGGAACGCCGCCAGTGGCTCAAGCCGCCCAGCCGCCTGGGGCACTGGCTCCGCCGAAAGCTCCGGGCGCCCCGGGAGCGCCTTCATCGCCGCAAACTCCCGCGACGCCTCAATCGCCGCAGGGGCCGACGATGGTGGAAACCTGGACCAGCACGAAGATGCGTCTGCCAATGCTTACCAAGATGGCGGGGCCCTCCGGTCAATTGACCCAGGTGTGTCACAGTGCCGCGCCTGGCGAACCGCACCCAGCGGCCTTTCAGATTCCCCCTGGCTACAAGGTGACGATGCCGGCACCGCCGAAGCCGCCAGCCCCGGCGGGGCACTGACGGAATCGTCCGCCCGCGGTCCGTATCCCGCCGGCGCTACGGCACCATGACGGTCAACTCGCCGGGCGTGACGAACGTGATGACACCGCCCCAAATGCAATTGAGCTGGGAAACGTTGTCCAGCGTCGGGAAGTTGCCAAGGAGCACGTTTGGCGCGCCAGCAACCCACAGGGCGGGCGTGGCTGGAATGCAGGGCATGGGAGTGAGCACGCCCAACGCCGCGGCGGTGGCGGCTGCCACGGCAGGGTTGGCCGGCGACATACACATCCCGAACGGCATGATGTTGACCATGGGAATGTGATCCATGATGTTGGCGTCGGGCACCTCATCCGTTTGTACCCGGTTGATCGGCAGAACCACCAGCGAACTGGGAGCCACCCCGAATGAGCACATCATGCTGGCTCCCATGCAGACTTGCATCGGCATCCAGTGTTTCCTCCTTGCGTGCTCTCTATTCTACCCGACTGTCACCCGCGCGGAGGGAAGGTGCTCGACTTAGAGATAGGGCGTTGATTAAGACAAAAACGGGCACGCCAAAGCATGCCCCACCTTTACTCGACCGACGATCCATCCCACTGGTGCTTGGGGTCCGGGTAGAACGTCACGCCACTGCCGCACGCCACCAGCCATCCGCCGGGTACCTTGGCTCGTGCCACCGAATAACCGCCCGCATCCAGCCGCTCGAACTTCAGCCGGGCCTGATTGGCGCCTGGCGCGGCAGCCGGTTCCGGTTCCACCGGTGCGGAAGTACCTGCCGGCGCGGCGGCCGGAATGGCGACGGCCAACTTGGCGGCCTCATCGGGCTGGATGGCGTCCAGGAATATTTCGCGGCGCACCGAATACGGCTCGCCCAAGAACAGAAACTTCACACGATCGTAATCGCCGCCTATCGGCTCCACCAGCGCTCCGAAAGGTATGTTCACTTCCGGCCCGGCAAGTGGCGCCAGAGTCCGCAGGTGGAGCTTAGTGGCATCGAATCTCTTGCTCAACGATATTTTGGCCAACTTACCTCCTCGGTTACCAAGCTAATTACTTAGCGTCCATCACGCAACGGAAACCAACCCTATAGTCCTTCCAACGCTCGGGGACGGCGTTCGAATCCCAGATCACGTTGTCAGCCAGCTTTTCCCAAGCGGACTCTCCCCGGATCATGCACCAGGGTTCGTCGGGCTGCAATGGCGGCTTTAGCTCCTTAAACGCCATCAGGTTCGTGGGCGGCGCGCGCCGCGTGTCTACCAACTCCCAGGCATTGCCGACCATCTGCAGGGCGCCATATGGGCTGGCGCCCGAAGGATAACTGTCGACCGGCCGCAGCAGATTAGCTCTGACTGCCACAGGCTGATCGATAGGGCTGGTGTTGGCGTGCGAAGGCTCGTCTTCATTTCCCCACGGAAAGCTGCGGCCGTCGGTCCCGCGCGCGGCCTTTTCCCATTCAAGAGCGGTCGGCAAACGCTTGCCGGCCCACACGGCGAACTGGCGCGCGTCGCCGATGGTCACATTGACCACGGGATAATCCGGATGGTTGGCTGGGTAATCCTCGGGAAGCGGCCGGTTGGTAGCCTGGCAGAACCGGGCGTACGCAGCGTCGCTCACTTCGGTCTTGTCGATGTAAAAGGCGGGAAGGGAAGCGACCTGCTTCTTTTCTCCATACAGAAACTCTCCGGCGGGCACCAAGACCATGTCGCCGGTCGGCGTGGAGATCGTCTTGGGCAGTTCCACCGCCTTCGGCACAGGTGCAGGCACGTGCGCGGGCTTGAGGACGAAATATCCGCCGATCATCCCAACCACCATCATCGCGGCCAAGCCGGCAACGATCATGGGCGTGCGGCTCTTTGAGGGTGTGGGTGGCGCCGGCTGGCGCTCCGCCAACTGTGTCGCTCCTGATAGCTCGGCGATCATGCGCTCCAGGTCGGCGATGATGGAACCGAACCCTTGCGGCCGTTCCGCAGCCATCTTCGCATTGCAGGCTACCACCAATTGGATCACCGGTTGAGGCACGCCCGCGTTCTGCAGAGGTGTCACGTCCAGCGGCACGTTCAAAATGCTATAGAAAATCCGATCCACCGAATCGGCGACGAAGACTTTCTGCCCGGTCAGCAATTCAAACAGCAAAACACCGAAGGCGTAGACGTCCACCAGGCTGGTGAGCTGCTCTCCCCGCACCTGTTCGGGCGCCATGTAATAGGGGGTGCCGAGCACATAGCCGGGTTGCGTGCGAGAGAGATCCTCGCTCTTGGCGATGCCGAAATCCATCAGCTTGACCACGCCGGCCGCGTTGATATGAACGTTCTCCGGCTTGATATCGCGATGGATGATCCGGTTCTTGTGGATGAAATCGAGCGCGCGGGCGATTTGCAGCGCGATGCGGAGTTTGCTCGCGAGGTCGCCGGTGTGGCCGTTCTTGATGGCCTGCCGCAGGTCCTCGCCTTGCAGGAACTCCATCACCATGAACAGGCCCATCGCGTCGTCGACGCCGAAATCGTAAATACTGATGACGTTTTCGTGAGTCACTTTGGCGGCGGTGCGCGCTTCGGCCAGGAATCGGTCGCGGGCTTCGGGATCCTGCGATGCGGGCTCGACCAGAATCTTCACGGCCACCGTTCGTCCGATGACCGTATCGAAGGACCTGTAAACGTGCGACATCCCACCGCCGAGGAATTCCTGCAGCTCGTATTTGCCGAGGCGGGCGGGCAGTTGCATCAAAGTGAAAGAAGTCTATGGCGGCGCCGACGATTCGGGGCTGCCAGGTCACTGCAATTTTCGATACTATACCATAACAGCTTGCGACGGCGGAATAGTCAAGACCAATGGGGAGTGAACGGATGATGGAGGGAAAACGGATGTATAGATTATTGGGTCTGGCAGCGGTTCTTGGGGCAGCCGCGTGCATGGCGCAGGAGCCGCCGCCGCAGCCGGTGGAGGGTGCGCGCGATCTGTTTTTCGCCGGCGCCGCGCCGAAGGACGCATTGCCACCGGTGCGCAAAACCGCGGCCAAGGCAACTCCGGCGGGCACCCCCGCGCCCGGCTCGGCGGCCGGGCGGGCAGCGCTTGGCGCGATGCATCTGGGGCTCCGGTATACGCTGCTGCTGGTGACGGCACGTGGCGACCGGGGCCAGGCGGTAGCGCCGGAGCGCAATTTCCGCAAGGGCGATTGCGTGGCCGTCGAACTGGAGGCGAACCGGTCCGGGTATCTGTACGTTTTGTCGAAACAGTCGAGCGGCGACTGGGTTCCGCTCTTCCCCACGCCGGAACTGTCCGATCAGAGCAATCGCATCGACCCGGGCGAGATCGTTCGAACACCAAAGCGCGCCTGCTTTGAAATAGACGATCCGCCAGGGTCGGAAACGTTGTTTGTGGTGCTGTCGCGGGACCCTCGCGACATCTACGAATTGTCCGAAAGCATGAAAGGCCCGGGGGATCGGCCGCAACCATCGTCGGGGCCGACGCAGATTGCCTCCGTCGGACGAATCAACTCCGCCGTGGACCGGCTCGGCGAGGAGTATGGCACACGCGATCTGCCATTCCGGCAAGTTGCCAAGCCGGTCCCGGTACAGAAGGCATCCGCGGCACCGGCAGCCAGGAACGAGACGGAACATACGGTGTATGTGGTGAACGGATCCACTAAGCCCGTAGCCACCTTAGTGACCAAGGTAGAGATCCTCCACCGGTAGCCCAAGTTCGTCGCAGGAGCGCCGAGGCAGCCTCAAGAAAGGTCGAGACGAATCTCGACCCTGCACGCAAGAATGCGTGCGCTACGGGGCGGCTGCGTTATTTGTGGCTGGCTTTGCGCGGCGGCGGCGCGGCGGGCCAGCCGGAGATCTTCGACGGGTCGGAAAGCACCGTCAGTGCGAACGGGTTCCTGGAGACGGCATCGGCGATACCCTCGAATTCGAGCACGGTTCCCGGGTCGGCATCGTTGGGGAATGCGGTGACGAGTTTGACTACAATCTCGGCCCGGGCCGGGTCGATGAGACCGATCGTCAACTCATCCGGCTTGCCTTTTGGTTCAGCCTGAATGAGAGTGCCCTTCAACTTGGGAAGCGGGTTGTTGTGAATGGTACCCGCGAAGTATTGGTCCCCGTCCGCAGCTTCCAACGCTTGCCGGATGCGGACCCAGGCCGCCAATTGCGGGTTGATGCTGCTGAGCGCTTCGTCCTGCTTGCGCAAGGCCGCGGCGGCTGCCGATTCAATGTCAAATCCCGCCGGCGGAAACGGCGCTGCCGCGGCGGCGGAGCGGAGTTGATCGAGGCCGCCGGCGTCGCCGTGGTACGAGGTGTAGAGGCGCTCCAGCACCTCGCCGTACTGGCGCCGCATCCCGTCGGACAATGCACCCGAATCCCGGTAAGCCGCAGCGCGGGCTAGCTGCCAGAGCGCGGGCACCCGCTTGCCGGGCTGTTGCTCGAGCCCGAGCACCGTGCCCAGCCAGGCCGAAATCTCGGTGGCGGTCGGATCCAGTTGCAAGCACTTTTGGAATTCCTCTTCGGCTGGCGTGTATTCGCTGCGCTGCCAATGAATCCAGCCGAGCGTGCGATGGGCGATCGACTCGACGCCTCCAGGCGCGCCGCCGCCGGCGAGAAGTCGACCGGCGGCCTTTTCACCAAGAGCCAGTTGCCCGGGTGAGGCGGCCTTCTCCTCCGGCAACAGAAGCGTGAACCAATACGCGCCCACCAGGCTGTCTGGCTGAGCCGCCAGCAACTCACTGGCGACGCCGAACGTGCGCGGGCTGTCGCCGAGTTCCTGATAGGCGGAGAGGTACAATTCCAAACGGACTGGCGCGAACTCGCTCTTGGGATAGGCGCTCTTCCACTGGTCGAGTAAGTCGATCCTAGTTTGCGGCGAGCTTGCTGCGCGGATGTTCAGCACCAGATCGTATTCCTTGCGGTCGGTCCAGTTTGCCGCGCTGGCGGAAAACGCGAACAGCAACGTGAGGGCGAGGTATCTCATGGCCGCTTCACCTGGATTGTATGCATAGAGAGTGGCGCAACCTCCAGATCCTGCTCGCTAACCACTTTGCCCTGGTCCACGGTGCGGATTTCGTATTTTCCGGCGGGAAGTTTGAGCTTGGCGGGGAGCACCAACTGCTGGCCTTCAAACACCACCGGCGTTTCGCCGCCGGGTCCATCGAACTGCACGTAGCCAAACTCACCGGAATCGTCGTTGCGAAGGCGCAGGTTCCTGGTTTCCGCCGTGGGTACTACCTCGACGTGAAAGATAGCGTTGGACACCGTCGCGGCTTGTGCGCTTGCCGATTGATCTGGCAGCGCGGTAGCAGAAGCCTGCGCGGTCGAGTCGGCGGCGGCGGGCGGCGGTGCTGTGATCGCGGCCGCGAGCAGCACCGGCATGGGCACCTCCATTTTCAGATCCCCGGTCCAGCGCGTGATGTTCACCGACGCCGTCTGTAGGTGCCTGTGTCCGGCATCCCAATCGGGAACGCCAAAGTGAGTGTCGCTGAGAAGCTCCTCGATGGGAGGTGGCTGAGGCGGGCTGGCTTTGGCCTCCTTGGCTGCCTCGGGAGATACCGCAGCGAGCTGTTGCAGCATCTGGACGGCGGTCTGGACGGCGTCGGAAGTTCCGCGCAGGCGCATGGTTTTGAGCAAGGCGATCGCTTCCGGCAAGCGGTCCTGCAGCAGGTAGCTGTTGACTCCCTGCAGGGCGGCATCGGCGGCGAACGGGTCCAGCTTCAGAGCTTGTTCGTAAGCGCTGGCCGCGGCCGCGTAGTCTCCGGCTTGAAAGCGCGTCAGGGCGAGTTTGCGTGCCGTCAGGTACGGCATTCTCTTTCCGGCGAGCTCTTCGATGGCACCGCCGGGATGCTTCTGCAATACCTGGTTGACTAAGTCGATGGCCTCACTCCACTCTTCGCGCTGTTCGCGAACGCGGACGTCCGCCATCCATTTCTGGGTCAGGGTGGAATCGTTCTCAGCGTCCGCGTTCAGGGGCTGGTGGAAGTAGAAGCTGGCGGTAAGGTTGGACGTGGTCCAGGGCGTCTGGCGGCCTTCGGTCGCATCGGAAACGCGCTTCTTGACGCGGGTAAACATCTCATTGATTTCCACCGTGAGGCCGGCCTGCGAAATGTAATCTGCCAACGCCTCGGTGAACCAACTGTTGCGGCCGTTGGGATTGTCGGCAGCGGTCTGGCCGGGCCCAGTAGAGAAGGCAACGAACACCTCTTTCGGCGCGTCCTGAGGTTTCGCGAGACCGGCTTCGAGCGAGTACTTCGTGGCGACAGGGTTGCTCCGGCAGGCGTCCAGAATCACGATGTTCCGTTTGGCCCTCTTGCGTTTTAGCTCATCGAAAATCTGGGCTACCGACATGCAGGCGAACTTGGCGGCGGAGATGGTGGCGACCTGGGGGAAATCCACGGGCACCAGAAAATTCTCATTTTCGATCTGGACGCCATGGCCTGCATAAAAGAACAGCGCCGTATCGTCGGGGCCGAGTTTATCCAGGAATTCGCCGATGACGCGGTCCATGTCGGCCTTCCTGGCGTTCTCCAGGAGGATGGTTTGGAAGCCGGCGGACTTGAGCGCCTGGTCCATGGCGCGCGCGTCATTGATGGCATTCTTCAGCGGGCTGATGGAATACGCGTCGTTGCCGATGACGAGCGCCACGCGCTTGCCGGTTTCCTGCGCGTGAAGCGCGGAGGCGAGACCGGCGAGTAACAGCAGCGTACACTTCAGCCAAGCCGGCTTGCGCCGCCCGGCGGATCGAACGATTCGCATTATTTCACCAGTGTCGAGGGTGAGTTCCCGAGGAACGTCACCTTGCGGTTGCGGTTGTCCAGGGTTGGATCGGCGGTGGCCTCCGCCGATACCAGCCGGTCGCCCAGGTAATTGTACTTGATATGGGAGGGCTTGCCCTGACCCTGAATCTCTTCCGACACCAGCCGGCCATCCTGATATTGCATGGTGCGCTCGTAGTTCCCGGTCTTTCCGAGGTAGCCGTGGATGGCGGTGAGCAGCATGCCATTCCATTCGAATTCGAGCACCTGCTCGGCGGGGGCGCCCTGCGGACCGCTCAATTGCTGGGCGCGGACGATGCGGCCGCTATCGTCATAGGCGATCCGGAAGTAGTAGACCTTCTCCCACACAAAGGGGTTGAAGAACGGGTTGCCCGATACTACCAGCGCCACGTTCTTTCCGGTGGTGCGCTGGATGGCGGCGGGATCCACCAGCGGGCTGTTGAGTGGCAGCACGCTCGATCGTTTGTACGCTTCGTCGGGATCCGCGGACGGGGCGGGGCGAGAGTCGTCGCCATCGGTGGCCCACACCACCTGCGGCACTCGGTCCTCATAGCCAAACGAGATTCTTTTCTCACCAGTCGCGTGTGCGGCGTTTTCGAAGCTGGGAGTAACCGACTTCAGCCGTTCGCCAGCCCACTCGAACGTTACGTGAAACTTGTTGGCCGCGTCGATACGGTCGATTCGCGGCTGGAACGCGAGACTGATGGGCGAATAGAACACACCCTTCGGCAGTTTCTCGCCGGAAAGCCAGTTGGGATCGCCCGCTGCCGCACCGGTGGGAGTTGCGCTGGAACGGAGCAGGCGGGTCGCCAGCGCCCGCTGCTCGGGGTTGGCATCGAGCGTGTCGGAAACTTCCAGGTAGTGCGTAAGCGCATTGCGGCCCTGCTTGGAATCGCGCTCGATCAACGCCACCATGCCGGCACAGTACAACAGGTCCGCATCGTCGGCGCTCATCTGCAGACCCTGTGCCGCCAGTTGGCGAGCCAGGCTGAAATTCCCCTCCGTCCAGGCCGCCGGAATCTTGTTTTTCAAGTTCTTCAGCGCGGCATTGAGATTGAAGAGAAGCCGATTGCGCAGCGCCTCGGCCGGAGCGCGCTCCTCGTCGACGGCGTGCAGATCGTAGGTGTCGAGCGCTGCCAGCGCTTCGGCGACCCGATCCTCGGCCGCCAGGATATCGGCCTCGGCGTACCAAACTTTCAAAGTCATGTCGCTGACGATCGTGGCCGGCAGGGAAACCCGCAGCACCGCTTCGGCATCCTGCACGTTCTTCAAGGCGTCGTCGAATTTCCTGGCCAGCTTATTCTGATCGGCGAAGTACAGATCGCGTTCCACCGCGCTCTGCGCGCCGGCGCTGAGCCTGGTGCGCTTTGCCTGCATATCCAAGGCGCTTCTGCGCGAATACTCCGTCCAGGCTTGCATGGCCAGTTCGTGCAAGCCGGAATCGGATGGCTTACGGAGGCTCGCCAGCAGGAACTCGCGATATGCCGCGCCGTAGTCGCCTTCCCGCTGGCGCGCGGTGGCCACCTTCACGTGGAGTTGGAGGCTGCCCTGCAAGGACTGCCGATGATCGTTCGCCAGCTCCGGAAAGGCTCGCTGGTAACGCTCCAGGTCGCGGTCGCCCAAGAGGAATGCATCCCACTGGGCAGCCGCGGCAAAGGCTTTCTGCACGGCGATCTTGCGATCGAGCCATGCCTTGCGCGCGATCAGATTCTGCCGCAGCTTGTCCTGCTCGGCAGAGTTGGGGTACACGGCCTGCGACAACGTGGCGAATTCTAGCCCCTGGTTGAGGACGTCAACCCCGCCCGCACCGGCTTCGAAGGTTTCGTAACGGCTGCGCATCGCATCCGCAACATACTTTTCAAGCGGAGCCAGCGCCGGGTTGGACGGGTATGCCTTCACCGCGGCGGACATCAATTCGACCTGGGTGGAAAAGCCCTTGCCTTTCCCTCCGATCAACTGGAGCGCCTGGTCGTCCTTGCAGAGTGCGGTCAATTCCTCGGCGCCCGCCGGAAGAAACGCCACCAGGCTGGAAATGGAGACCTCGGTTCCGGCCTTGTCGGAGGCGGACTGTTTGTATACGATCCTGACGCTCTTCCAGATGCCGGCGGGGTCGGACGGCGCATTCTTCGGCAGGCCTTCGGGCACAAGATAATCTGCCTTGCCGGCGTCGTATTGCAGCAGGACGCCGGAATCCGCGTCTTTCAGCAATGTGCCTCCCAGGCGGACCGCGGGAAGCTTGGAAGCCCCGGCGGCCATCGTTGGCTGGCTGCCCAGGCTCAGGGCTTTGTCTTTCCCATTGATCGCGATCGATACTGCGTCAGTGAACTGGAGCCCTTGTCCGGACCTTACAATCACGATACCGGCGCGTGCGGATACGCACAATAACAGGCTCGCTAGCGCCCTGTGCCAAGGGAGCATCTGAGTCGTATTCCCCTCTCAACCTACTGAATCGTAGAAGACCGGCTCGCAGGTGCGCTGCAAGCGTCAACAGCAAGAATGATAGATCGAGTTTACACGCAACAGGCGCGTTTTGGCAAGCTGGTTGGTCCCATCGGATCTGGTACCATTCGAGCGTATGGACGCCATACGAATCTCGCACGTAACCAGGACTTTTGGCAACGTCACCGCCGTAGACGACCTCTCGCTCACCGTGCCGGAGGGCTCGATTTACGGATTCATCGGGCCGAACGGCTCCGGCAAAACCACCACGATGCGGATGATCGTGAATATCTTTTACCCGGACCGCGGAGAGATTCGCCTTTTCGGCGATGGCCGGCCGGAGACGAGCACGGACCTGATCGGCTACTTGCCCGAAGAGCGCGGCCTGTATCAGAAGATGACCGTTCAGGCGCTGCTGGAATTCTACGGCGAGCTGCGCTCCGGGCACAGCGTGAAAGCGGAAGTCGCGCGCTGGCTGGAGAGACTCGAGTTGGCACACCGAGCCTCCGATAAGACGGAAACACTCAGCAAGGGCATGAGCCAAAAGGTTCAGTTCATCGCCACCGTAATCCCGGAGCCGAAGCTGCTGATTCTGGATGAACCCTTTAGCGGCCTCGATCCGGTGAGCGCGGAGGCAATCCGCGCGGCGATTCTGGATCTCCGCCGGCGCGGCGTCACGGTGATCCTGAGCACTCATGACATGCACCTGGCGGAAAGTCTGTGCGATTACATCCTGATGATCTTCCGCGGCAGGAAGGTGCTGGACGGCACCCTCAGCTCGATTCAGGATCAATACGGCGAGGACACCATACGGGTGACGGCTGAAGGCGGCGCGTCGGCCGTGCAATCGCTTCCCGGTGTCGAGCAGGTTCGCGACCTGGGACAGGTGCAGGAATTGCGGCTGGTGCGCGGCGCGGACCCGCAAAGTGCTTTGCGCGCGCTGGTGGCGCAGGCTCGCGTGACCAGTTTCTCCCTGGTGAAGCCTTCCCTGCACGACATTTTCATGCGCATTGCCGGCCCTGCGGCAGAGGAGGCGAACCATGCGAATGCATAAGGTTGTAACGATTGCCAAGCGCGACTATCTGGCGACGGTGCGCACCAAGGCGTTCCTGTTTGGCCTTGTGGTAGCGCCGATCCTGTTTGGCGGCGGATCGATCGGCATGTCGTTCCTCAAAGGCAAACCGGATTTGACGGATCGCCACGTTGCCATCGTCGATCACACGGGCGTGGTGGCCGACTCCCTGATCGGCGCCGCGCGCGAGAAGAACGAACGCGACATGTTCGACAAGAAGACGCACCGGCAGATCGCGGCGCGCTATGTGTTCGATACGATCGCGCCGGCTGCCGACGCCGCCGGTCGTCAACAGCAGTTGCTGGCGCTCTCCGACCGCGTACGCAGCAAGCAACTGGTGGCATTTCTCGAAATCGGCAAGGATGCCCTGCGCCCGCCCAAACCCTCCGACGATTCCGCCGAATTCGACTTGGGAACTAATAAGAAGACGGACCCCGACAAGGCAGTGTCGTACTACACCAATGCAGGTGGCATCGACGAGATGCGCATGTGGTTGAACGGCCCCATTAGCGATGGAATACGCCTGGCGCGGCTGGCACAACTCGGCATCGACATCCAGCACAACCCGGGCCTGACAGCTTGGGTCCGGATCGACGGGTTGAGCCTGGTGGAGCGCGACGAGAAGACTGGCGGCGTTCAGGCAGCGCATAAGCGCAGCGAATTCGAAGTCTTCGTGCCCATGTTCGTGGCCATCATTCTCGTCATGATCGTGATGGTGGGCTCTGCGCCCATGCTGCAAAACGTCACGCAGGACAAGAGCCAGCGGATTGTGGAAACGCTGCTGGGCGCAGCCAGCCCGTTCGAACTGATGACCGGCAAAGTGCTGGGCTCGGCCGCAGTCTCGATAACCAGCTCCTTACTGTATGTGATTGCCGGTTTGGTTGCGGTGAACGCCATGGGAGTCGCCGGCCTGTTGCCGCTCACTATCATCCCCTGGTTCTATGTGTACCTACTGACCGACGTGGTGATGCTGTGCGCTTTCGCAGCGGCGATGGGGGCGTGCTGCAGCACGCCGCAGGACGCGCAGAACCTGGCCATCGTGCTGCTGATGCCGTGCGTCATCCCCATGTTCATGCTGGTGACCGTGCTGCGGGAGCCCAATGGGATGATGGCCACGGCGATGTCGCTGGTTCCCCCGTTCACGCCAGTCCTGATGCTGCTGCGCCAAGCCATGCCCAACGGCGTTCCGGCATGGCAACCGTGGGTGGGACTGGCGGGCGCGCTGATTTTCGCTGTGGCAACCGTCTGGGCCGCTTCCCGGATCTTCCGTGTGGCGATTCTGATGCAAGGCAAGCCGCCGCGGCTGGCGGAGGCGCTGCGCTGGGCGCTGAAGGGGTGAGCGAGGCGTTGCGTGAGTACCGGTTGACAGGCGGAAGCGCCTGTCCCACATGCGTGCCGGCCGTTCCGATGAACGTGAGACAGACGCTTCCGTTTGTCAACTTGCCGCGCTATCGCTTCAACGGATCTTCCACCCACGGTGGCGTCGCGTCGATCAGCCGGCCCAGTTCTGGCTCCAGCGATTCCATGGCGCATTTCATGTCCCAGGCAATCTGGCGATAGCTGAAATGGCCCTTCACGCCGCTGCGCAGGCGGGAGATGTATTCGGCTTCGGCGAAATCCATCTTGAAGAGGAAACGCGAGCGCGCGCCGAACGGTAGCAAGTATTGCGCGCCGGGCGCCGGCAGGCCGCGCATGGTGGCGAACGCCGATTTCATGGCGCTCTTGTAAATCTCCGCTGCACCGGCATCGGCGACCAGCGCCGGCGTCTCGTGTCCGAGCGCGCCGGAGTAAGCCTGGCGAAACTTCTGGCAGCGGCGGTGGCGTTGCAGATCGCGATAAGCGCCGATATCGATGACGAAGTCGTACGCGTAGAGGCCGCCGCGGAAGCCGCTCAGGATCTCGTCTTGGCGGCTACGAGACTGCAGCGCGACATCGATCACCTCGGCACGGTGGCCTTCGCTCCAGCCGCATACCATTTCGTAAAGCTCGCGGAATGGGCGGTCCGTCACCGGATAGAGCAGCGTCGCCACGATGTCGGCGGCCACCTGCGCCGGGCGCAGCAGATCGACGCGCGGAGGTTCTCCGGTTTGCGCTCGCACCGGCAGGTTCTGCGCGGCCCACTGCCGCAGGTCGTGGCGCGAACGGATGGCGTGTTCGTCCGGTTCGGCGTGGCGCGCCAGCGTAGGCGCCAGCGGTTCGGCGGCGGCGTTTTCGTCCCAACGGCAATCGGGCTCGCGTGCGCAGGCCGCGGCGATCTCTTTGCCCAAGCTCCGCAGCTCGGCGTACTCGGAAGCCTTCAGCCGCCGGATTTGTTTTTCCACGGTGCGGATGCTGGCCACCTGGCCGACGTTGGTCGGCACGCCCCAGAAGAGCAGATAGCGCGCCACGTCGAAGGCGCGCGCGGCCAGATTTCGGCGATAGGACTCGGGTTTCATGTCCGCAGGGCGGGGAAGGCGCTCCGAGAGGCAATCGAACGCCAGCCGGTTCACCTCTTGATACGCGGCCAGCAGCGCTGCGCCGGCGGCCTGGTAGCGGGCGGCATCATCGACATCCAACTCCAGCGGCGTGACGAAACCGGAGCTGGAAAAGTCCTGGTAGCGCGACGACTTGGCCTGGCCGTCCCATAGCGGTTCGGCTTCGACTTCCGTCGCAGCCAGCTCGGAAACGCCTTCGAAGCACATCACGGCGTGGCCGAGATCGGCAATCGAGGCGTGGCCATACTGGAAGTAAAAACTTTCCAGGAACTTTTCCGAGTTGTGCGTGCGTACCCATTCAATAGAGTCTCGAATGGAATCCGGCGACCGGCTGTAGCGAGCCAGCGCGAATGCCGACTTTTCCGGCGGCATGGGTGCCACGGTGATGACGCGTGTGGAGTCTATCAAGACGTTATGATAACGGGGAATGCGCATACGAATCCAACCCACCCACCCGAATGCAGTGCTGCCCGAATACGCCCATGGTGCGGAGGAAGACGCCGGCATGGACCTGCGCGCAGTGGAAGACACCGTGCTGGAGCCGGGCGTGCCGCGGCTGGTCGCGACCGGCCTTACCATCGCAGTGCCGCCCGGATACGAAGCGCAGGTGCGTCCGCGCAGCGGGCTGGCGCTGCGCCACTCGATCACCATGCCGAACGCGCCGGGCACCATCGACCCGGGCTATCGCGGCGAACTCCGCGTCATCCTATTGAACCTGGGCCGCGAGGCGTACACGGTGCGCATGGGAGATCGCATCGCGCAAATGATCGTGGCGCGGTACGAAGCGGTGGAGTGGGATGCCGGGGAACTGCCGGAATCCTCGCGCGGAGCCGGCGGGTTCGGTTCGTCGGGGCGATGAGAAGTTATGAAGAAATGCGCTCGCAAGCGGGCGTTGGCAGGATGATTCCTGCCCCACCTATGCGGCGGCAGGATGAAGCCTGCACTACCCAGGCATTGCTATAGTGGAGAGACCCTAGGCGAGCCATGCGATTCCTGCCACTCATACTGAGAAACTCCTGGCGCAACCGCCGGCGCACGCTGCTCACCATCGCGAGCATCGGCGTTTCCATGTGCCTGCTGGGCGTGATGATCGCCATGTATAGCGCGTTCTGGCTGTCCAAACCGCAGGACAACCAGGCGCTGCGGCTGGTGGTGCGCAACCGCGTATCGCTGGCCGTGTTTCTACCGCTGGCCTACCAGCAGGAAATCGAGAAGATTCCCGGCGTGCGCATGGCGATGGTGGATACGTGGTTTGGCGGAACTTACAAAGACGCGCGCGAGGCCCGCAATAATTTCCCGCGCTTCTCCGTCGAACCCGAGAAGCTATTTACCCTGTTTGCCGAATGGACCATTCCCGAGGACCAGAAGCAGGCGTTCATCCATGAGCGGACGGCTTGTGTGATTGGCCGCGATTTGGCCAACACATTCAATTTTCATCTGGGCGACCGCATCCCGCTCGAAGGGGACATTTTTCCCGGCAATTTCGAATTCATCGTGCGCGGAATCTTCGACGCCGCCTCGAATAGCAACGTGATGTATTTCAACAAGGAGTACATCGACCAATCGTTGCCGGAACGGCGCCGAGGCCAGGTGGACACTTTTTATATTCTGATCGACGACCCGCAACACTCTTCGCGCATCGCCGACGCGGTCGACGCCCAGTTCCGCAATTCCACCTCGGCAACCAAAACCGAATCCGAGCAGGCCTTCGTAGTCGGCTTCCTCTCGATGCTGGGGGACGTGCGCATGTTCCTGGTGTGGATCTCCGCCGCCGTAATGTTCACCATTTTGCTGGTTTCGGCCAACACCATGGCCATGTCGGTGCGCGAGCGGGTACGGGAAGTGGGAGTATTGAAGACGCTCGGCTTCACCCCAGGCACGATTTTGGGGCTGATTCTAGGCGAGGCAGTGGCGATTTCGGTGGCCGGCGGCACGATCGGCTATCTGATATCCACGGTGCTGCTGAAGGGCGTGCAGCGCAGCCCGATGGGCGGATTCCTGCCGGCGCTGCGCGTGATGGATCCGGCCGTGGCCGCGGTGTGCATTGCGCTAGCCGCTTTGATCGGGCTGCTCAGCTCGCTGGTTCCCGCCCTGGGAGCGTCGGGCGCCCCCATCGTCGAGGCTCTGCGGAGCACGGACTAAAGCCAATGGCGATTCCCCTCTCTTACAATCTCCGCAACATGGTGGTTCGCCGCACCACCACGCTGATGACCGCACTCGGCATCGCGCTCACCGTCGCGGTGCTGCTGGCCGTGCTTGCGCTGGTGAACGGGCTGCGCGTTACGCTGGCGACCTCGGGCGACCCGCGCCACGTGCTGGTGATGCGGAAGGGCGCCACTGCCGAACTGACCAGTCTGGTGACGCGGGCGCAGTTTCAGGATTTGAAATTCAAGCCGGGGATCGCCGCCGCAAGCGACGGGCAGCCGCTGGCCTCGCTCGAGTTGATCACCATCATTAGCCTGGAAGCCGAAGGCAGCGGCACAGGCGACAACGTCACCATCCGCGGTTTGATGCCCGCCGGCATTGCCATGCGGCACAATGTCAAGCTGATTGCCGGCCGCTGGTTTCGGCAGGGAGTGAACGAAGCGGTGGTGGGCAAGAGTTTGTCCGACCGATACCCGGCCGCGCGGCTTGGGAAGAAGCTGCGGTTGGGCCGCAGCGATTGGGAAATCGTCGGCGTGATGGACGCCGCGGGCGGCGCGCAGGCCAGCGAAATCTGGGGCGACGCCAACCAAGTGGCCGCGGACTGGAACCGAGTCTTGTATATGAGCTCGGCACTGGTGGAGGCCCCCGACGCGGCTACAGCCAAGGCGCTGGTGAATAGCATTGGCGACGACACGCGTCTCGATCTGGGTGCGGAACTGGAAACGGATTACTTCGCCCGGCAAACCCAATCCGCGACGCCGATCGAATATACGGGAATCTTTGTCGCCATCATCATGGCGATTGGCAGTTCCTTCGCCGCCATGAACACCATGTACGCGGCGGTGTCACGGCGGGCCCGCGAAATCGGGACGCTGCGCGTGCTGGGGTTTTCGAAGCTCAGCATCCTGACCAGCTTCTGGCTGGAATCGGTGCTACTGGCCGGGTTGGGCGGCGTGATCGGCTGCCTGCTGGTATTGCCGCTGAATGGCGTCACCACCGAAGTCGGCGCCAATTTTTCGCAATTGGCTTTCGCGTTTCACATCACGCCGGAGAGCATGGTGGCGGGCGTCGTTTTTGCGATTGCGTTGGGCAGCGTGGGTGGACTGTTCCCGGCCGCGGCGGCTGCAAGAAAGGAGATTCTTTCCGCGCTGCGGGAAATCTAATCGAATATGGATGCGGAACTGAAAAGTCTGCGGATCGATCGCGGCCAGCGCAACTCCGGCCAGCCGTCGAGCTTGGCCAAGGGCTGGATTATCGTCGGATTCCTGGTCCTCTTTCTCCTTGCGGGACTGTGGTTCGTTTTCTTCTCGGGTAAGCTCGATGCGTCGCCGGTGGTGGACGTGCAACGGGTCCACAGCATGAGCGCGGCCAGCGCGCCGGAGGGCGTGGTGCTCAACGCGGCCGGCTACATTGTGGCGGCGCACCGCATCGAAGTGGCCGCCAAAGTGATCGGCAAGGTGAAATGGATTGGCGTCGACAAGGGCGACCGCGTGCAGGAAGGGCAAGTGATTGTGCGTCTCGAGGACGACGAATACCAGGCGCAATTGCAGCAGGCCAGGGGGCAACTGGCGAACCTCGAAGCCAAGCTGGCCGAGGCGATGCACGGTTCGCGGCCGGAGGAAGTCGCGCAGGCACAGGCCAATCTGGAGTCGGCCAAGGCCGATATGGACGATGCCAAGCTCAGCATCGACCGCGCCGTGAAGCTGCGCAAGGAAGGCCTGACGCCGCAGCAGTCCGTGGACGACGCGCAGACCCATTACGATGGCGCAGTGCACCGAGTGAACTCGTTGCAGAAGACGTTCGAGCTAGTGAAGCTGGGGCCGCGGCAGGAGGAAATCGATTCGTTGCGCGGACAGGTCGACCAAGCCAAGGGCGCGGTAGCCTACGCCGAAACCACTCTTGCCAACACCATCATCCGCGCGCCGGTCACCGGCACCATTCTCGAACGCGAAGTGGAGAAGGGCGAATTCGTCACCACCAGTTTCGTGGGCGATCGCGGCGCCAAGGGCTACGTGGTTTCGCTGGCGGATTTGAACGATCTCGAAGTGGAACTGGACATCGCGCAGAACGATTTCGCCAAACTGCACGCGGGCCAGCACGGAACCGTCACCACCGACGCCTTTCCGGACCGCAGGTACGACGGCTTCATCAAAGAAATCTCGCCCGAGGCCAACCGGCAGAAGGCCACCGTGCAGATCAAGGTCAAAGTAACAAAGCCGGACGAGTTTCTGCGCCCGGAGATGAACGCGAGCGTGGCGTTTCTTTCCGACGCCAAGCCGGCAGCGGCGTCCAGCGCGGCCGCCAAGCCAGTGGTAATAGTTCCTGCCGCGGCCGTCCGCGACAATGCGGTTTTCCTGCTGCTGGATGGCAAAGCCGTGCGGAAGCCGGTGAAGGTCGGCGCGGTCTCGAGCGGCGGTGTGCGCATTGAAGAGGGACTGATCGGCGGCGAAGACTTAATCGCCGACCCGCCAGCCGATTTGAAGGACGGCGAGAAAGTGCGTCGAAAAGCATGACCCTACTAGTAGGACAGCGAGAAAGTGCGTCGAAAAGCATGACCCTACTAGTAGGACAGACCATCGCCTTGTGTGGTCTGTCATGCCGCGCGAGAACGCGACACCCCGACAGACGACAAAAACCGATCGTCTGTCCTACCTTTGGCAGCCAACTATGACCGAACCAATCATCGAAACGCGCAACCTGACCAAGGAATTCCTCCGCGACGAGTTTCACGTGGTGGCGCTGAAGGACGTGTCCCTACAGATTCCTCAAGGCGAATTCGTGACTCTGATGGGGCCGTCCGGTTCGGGCAAGTCCACTTTGCTGCACCTGATTGCGGCCATGGACCGGCCTACCGGCGGTGAAATCCGCGTGCTGGGTCACAACCTGCGTGAATTGAACGACCGCGAAATCGCCCATTGGCGCAATGAGCACGTGGGGTTCATCTTCCAGCAGTTCAATCTCATCCCCGTTCTAACCGCGCTCGAGAACGTCGAACTGCCGCTCATGCTCACTCATCTCAAGAAGACCGAGCGGGCGGAGCACGCCGCCACCGCGCTCAAACTGGTGGGGCTGGGCGACCGCCTCCGCCACTTCCCGCGCCAGCTTTCCGGTGGCCAGGAGCAGCGCGTGGCCATTGCCCGCGCCATCGTCACCGACCCCGCCCTGATCCTCGCCGACGAGCCCACCGGCAACCTCGATGCCGCTTCCGCGCAGGAGGTGCTCACGATCCTCTCCAGGCTCAACAAGGAGTTCGGCAAGACTATCGTGATGGTGACCCACGACCCGCACGCCGCGCAGTTCTCCACCTGCGTGCATCACCTGGAAAAAGGCGAATTGATGCCCGACGCGGCGTAGTCGATCGTTGGAGTGCGAATCGCAGCCGCCGGTCCCAGCCCCTGCGTGCTATTGTGAACCTTCATGGCGGCGATTCGCCCCAACCCGAACGGCCCTTGACAAAGACTGCAATCTGAGTAATCCTGATAGAGATTGGGATCATATAGCCATCTCGAAGATGTGCCAGCCGCCGACCTCCTGCGGTGGGCGATCCAAACGTTCGAAGAACGCTTCGCTATCGCCGCCAGCTTTCAAAAGGGCGGCATGGTGCTCATGGACCTGGCGTGGCGCACCGGATTGCCGTTTCGGGCGTTTACGTTGGATACCGGGCGGCTGCCGGAAGAGACGCATTCGATGATTGAGAGCGTGCGGCAGCGATACGGCATCAGCGTGGAAGTGGTGACGCCGGACCAGGCGGAGATATCCGCAATGGTTGCGGAACATGGGCTCGATCTGTTTCGTGGTAGCGCGGAGATGCGCCAATTGTGCTGCAACGTGCGGAAAGTCAGGCCGTTCGACCGCAAACTCCAGGAGTTTGACGCCTGGGCGACCGGTTTGCGCCGGCGCCAGGGCAAAACCCGCGCGGCGGTGCCGAAAGTGGCCGAGGCCGCTGGCCGCCTGAAACTGGCGCCGATAGCGGATTGGAGCCCGGAGCAGGTGGAAGCGTACACGATTGAGTGCGACGTTCCGGTGCATCCGCTGTATGCGCAGGGGTACACCAGCATCGGCTGTGCGCCTTGCACGCGGGCGATCAGGGAAGGCGAGGACGAACGCGCCGGCCGCTGGTGGTGGGAAGAGAACACGAAGAAGGAATGCGGCATCCACTTCGCTCCGGATTGCTCGGACGGCGCGTACATTTGAGCGTGCCGCGCGCATCCCGACTCGGAAGAGACAATGCACAAGGGCTTTACGCTGTGGTTCACCGGCATGTCCGGAGCCGGTAAGAGTACGATTGCCGGGCTGCTCGAAAATCGTTTGCGCGCGGAGGGGGCCAAGGTCGAGGTGCTGGATGGCGACGAGGTCCGCACCTATTTATCCAAGGGCCTCGGTTTCAGTAAGGCGGACCGCGACGAAAACATACGGCGCATCGGCTACGTGTGCGAACTGCTCTCACGCAACGGCGTGATCGCCATCGCCGCCGCCATTTCTCCCTATCGCGCGGTGCGCGATGAAGTGCGGGCGCGCATCCCCAACTTCGTCGAAGTGTACGTGGAGTGCCCGGTCGAAACGCTCGCCGCACGCGATGTGAAGGGCTTGTACAAGCAGGCGCTCGCCGGGGCGATTCCACAATTCACTGGCGTCTCCGATCCATACGAGCCGCCGCTTCAATCCGAGGTGACGGTGAACTCGTCCGAGCAAACCCCGCAAGAAAGTGCCGACCGAATCTGGGCTACACTGGAACATCTGGGTCTAGTCTGTTTTGATCGATCTGCACTCGCACACGAATGAATCCGACGGCAGTCTGGCGCCGTCACAACTGATCGAAGATGCGGCGCGCGGTGGCGTGAACGTACTGGCGATCACCGACCACGACACGCTGTCGGGCTACGACCTGGCGCTGCCCGTGGCGCAGGCGGCTGGCCTCGATCTGGTCTGTGGCATCGAGCTGTCCACCAAGCTGCGCGGACGCTCGACGCATCTGCTTGGCTATTTCCCCGCCGCCGGCGCGCTCGCCGAGTTTCGCGAATGGGTGCGCGGGCAGCAGCAGGCGCGTAAGGATCGCAATATTCGCCTAGTGGCGCGGCTGCGGGAGTTGGGCTTCGATATCACTCTCGAGGAAGCCGAAGCGCGCGGCCGCGGCATGACTGGCCGGCCGCACTTCGCCGCTATCCTCCTCGAAAAGGGCTACGTGCGCGACTACCGGCAGGCTTTCGACGATTACCTCGACGAATCCGCGAAAGGGTATGTGTACCGCCAGGAGCCGACGTTTGCCGAAGGCGTCGCGGTAGTCCGCAAGGCGGGCGGAATTGCCTCGTTGGCCCACCCGACGCGTGTGCATGGCGACGTGGCGGAGATGATGCCGGAACTCTGCGCCGCCGGACTGAACGCCATCGAAGCCTATCACAGCGATCACAGCCCTGAAGAGACTGCACACTTCGTTGAACTGGCGCGCCGCTACGGTCTGCTGGTCACCGGCGGATCGGATTTCCACGGCGAAGCGATCAAGCCGGGCGTAAGGCTCGGCACGGGCTACCTGGGAAACCTGTGCGTCCCTGACGATGTGATGGCCCACCTGCGCAACGGCGCAGCCATCGGCGCGGAAGGCGGGCGGTAAGGCGGCGGGCGCGCTGGCCTTGCATCGGGCGCGTGAAGTGGTAGAGTTGTGCCGAGGGCGAGATTGATGCCATTGGACAATGCCAGGCCGCGGAATCCCTACGCCATCGACGATCCGAGAATCTACACCGGCCAAATCGTGCGGGTTGATAACTGCTGGCTTCTCAACCCTGTGAGCACCGCGCCCATCACATTGCTCGACGCGAGCTTCGAGACAGCGCAGGATGTAAGGAGGTTGCTAGAGCGGTCCTACGGGGCGCTCGAGAACTCAGTGCAGGAACTTGCCGATCTGATTCAAGCGCGGGGGCTAAGGTTCAAAGAGCTGCGGCATACGCTGGAGGCATATCGGCTTAGGTGCTTCCCTCTGTTCGAGAAGCTTAAATCCGAATCGCAGGAGTACGTGGAGGCGTTCGCCGAACAGCCGGCACCAGCCCCGTGCGATACAATGACCCGCGACGATATCCGCGCGGTGTTTCGCGATTGCGGGTACTCGCTGAAGCAGTTTTCGTCTGAGGGAGGGTTTCCCTACTCCGCCGTGACCTCTCATTTCGCGGGGAAGAAACTGTCGGCCCCGATACAGGAGGCAGCGCAGAGGATCGCTATACAACTGCGGCTGTCCGACCGGCGGGAGGAGATCTTATCCGAACTGCGATTCACGGCGCAAGAACTTGCGGGCGTACCCCCGACGGCGGCGGAGGTGCTGCCGATTTGGGAGGGTGAGCCCAGGCCAAGGGCAATCGCGGCGCTGATCGTCGACCGGTTCCGGCAGACGGGAGCGACAAACCTCCATCAAATCAGGACGATTGATCCCGATGGCTCCTACGGAACGCGATGGAAGCTTTTTGGCCCGACGGACGTCCTGACGTGTGCCGAGTGCCGTGGTCTCATGGCGAGCGCGCTTACGGCAAAGGAGATTCCAGAGGTCCCGGTACACCCTGGCTGCCGATGCACAATACTCTTCGACACTTCAGAGCTTGAGAAAAGAGCGGGGATCAGATGAATCTTCCGGCGTGAAGGCTGGTGAGACACTGGTTGTTATGGCTCAGGGCTTTGGCTCCAACGCGACGTATCAGTTCTGCAGGACGGAGCGGTGGCTCGCCCGGCTGGAGGCCGTCTACGACGGACGGTACAAGCCCATCGGCAGTTTTGACGATCCGCTGGATTCTGTGCCCGCGTTTTTCCTCAATTGCTATCACGTAAAGGACTGGCTTAAGAACAAACCTCAGTGGCACGATGACGTGGATAGTGGCGTGAAAAGAAGCGCTGTCGAGCAATTCGTCAAGGAGTCCGAAGCCCTCAAGATCTGTGGGGACATCTGCAATGGAAACAAGCACTCCGACTTCGACTGCGCGCCGCTGAGCGGAGGGCCTCTCGACCTGCTGAGTGTGCGTACCAGGGTCGATTCAACAGTCGGCGCGGCGATCACGACGACTCGCTACACACTGAGAACCGCACGGGGCGAGACGGACGTCTACGCGCTTGCTAAGGAGTGCCTTGATTCCTGGCGGAACTTCATTTTTCGGTCCACGCCAGATTCGCTCCAAGCTCTCGCGAGCCGTAATCCGAGACACCGGAGCAAGCATCGCCCAGCCAAAACGACGCGATAAGGCCAGTTCAGTCGGGCTGGGGCGCGCCGAAGTCCGGGGGGCACCGGACCGAAAGTTCCCTGAACCCAGACCGCCATCCGGGCTGATGATACAATAACTGAACCGGTCAAAAATGGAACGCTTGAGCAAGCTCATTTGCGGTTTGAGACTGCCCGGCGACACGATCACGGAAAGCGATCTTGCCTGCGCGGCGTGGCCGCAGGCGGTGGGGAAACGGATCGCGGCTCACACACGGGCAGCCAAGCTGGTGCGGCGGCACCTGGTGGTGGAAGTGGAAGATAGAATCTGGCAGCAGCAGCTTTTCGTGCTCAGCTACCAGATTGTGCGCAACCTCGAACGGCATCTCGGTCCGGACATGGTGGAGGATCTGGAATTCCGCGTGGTGCCACGGCGGCGCGAGCCGCAGCGCGCGGCGCAATCCGCGCCGGCGCTGGTGGCAGACGAAGCGGATGCGATCGCCGACCCCGTGCTGCGCGGCCTCTACAAAGCATCCCGGACAAAGGCGCGAGCGTGAAGATTACCGAACAGGAAGTCCGTTATGTGGCCGGCCTGGCCAACCTCAATCTGAGCGACGCCGAAGTCGCGCGCTTCCAGGGCGACCTGGACCAGATTCTCGAACACATGGACAAGCTGAACGAGCTCGATACGGGCAACGCGGCGCCCATGTCCCAAGTGTTGTACGAGGCAGCCGACACGGCCACGCTGCGGCCGGACGCCCCAGTGCTGCCGCTCGGCAATCAGGCCGCGCTGGCCAATGCGCCGGATTCCGGGACAGGGTATTACAAGGTGCCGCTGGTGATCGAACGCTGAGCGGATACTCGCCCGTGAGGGAGTTACGAGAACAATGCGCCCGCACGCGGGCGTTGGCAGGTTAAAACCTGCCCCACCAAGCAACATGGAAATCGCATCCTTAACCATCGATGGAATTCGCGAAGGGCTTCTGGCGCGCCGTTTCCGCGCCGAGGAGTTGGCCACCGAGGCGCTGCGCTTCGCCGAAGCCGAGAACCCCAAAACTAACGCGTATCTGCATTTCTCACCGGAGCGGGCGCTCGGAGCCGCGCGGCGCGTGGACGAGAAGATCGCCCGCGGCGAAGATCCCGGCGCGCTGGCCGGAGTGCCGGTAGCCGTGAAGGACGTCATCGTTACACGCGGCATTCGCACCACCTGCGCCTCGAAGCTGCTGGAGAACTACATTCCTCCCTATGACGCCACCGCAATCACGCTGATCGAGGAAGCTGGCGGCCTGATCATCGGCAAGACGAATTGCGATGAGTTCGCAATGGGCTCTTCGACCGAGAATTCGGCCTTCGGGCCGGTGCGTAACCCGGTGTCGCTCGACCGCGTTCCGGGCGGTTCGAGCGGCGGTTCGGCGGCGGCTGTGGCGCAGGGCACGGCGGTGGTGTCGCTCGGCTCCGATACCGGCGGATCGATCCGTCAGCCGGCTTCGTTCTGCGGCGTCTCCGGTGTCACGCCCACTTACGGCCGCGTTTCACGTTACGGGCTGACCGCCTTCGCCAGTTCGCTCGATCACATAGGCCCGTTCGCCCGCTCGGTGAAGGATGCGGCGCGCGTACTGGGGGTGATCGCCGGCCGCGACCCGCGCGATTCCACCTCGGCCGAAGCCCCGGTGCCGGATTACACCAAGGCGCTGGACGGAAACGTAAAAGGGTTGAAGCTTGGACTGCCCCGCGAGTATCTAAAAGACATGACCAGCGAATCCGGCAGCCTGATCTCCCGCGGCGTGGAAGTGCTGCGGCAACTCGGCTGCGAGGTGCGCGAAATCAGCCTGCCGCACACCGATTACGCCATCGCGAGTTATTACATCATCGCTACCGCCGAGGCCAGCTCCAACCTGGCGCGCTACGATGGCGTGCGCTACACGTCCCGCTCCGCCGATTCGGCGACCCTGGCCGACATGTACCGCAACACTCGCGGTGAAGGCTTCGGCAACGAATGCAAGCGGCGCATCATGCTGGGAACCTACGTGCTCAGCGCCGGTTACTATGATGCCTATTATTTGAAGGCGCAGAAAGTGCGCGGTCTGATCGCCCGCGATTTCCGGCAGGCGTTCGAGGAAGTGGATGCCGTGGTGGCGCCGGTCTCGCCGTTTCCCGCATTCCGCCTGGGTGAAAAAGTGGACGATCCGCTGGCTATGTACTTATCCGATATTTTCACCATTACCGGCAGTCTGGCTGGTATACCGTGCATGAGCGTTCCGTGCGGCCGCACCGCCGAGGGCTTGCCGGTGGGGATGCAAATCCTGACTCGGCATTTCGGTGAGACGACCATGTTTAAAATCGCCGACGCTTTTGAAAGAGCCGGCGGAGTGAATTAAAGGGGCGGACCGGGCACGCCCGGTCTGAAGTGTTTTTTGATGCTGGTCCAGTCAGAGGTAGGACAGACGATCGGGTTTTGTCGTCTGTCGCTTCTAGCCAGAGTGCGGGAGTTTGACAGACGACTAGAAACGACCGTCTGTCCCACTTGAGGAGAGAGGGAGAGAAATAGACGATGCCATTCACGCTTCCACCGTTGCCGTACGCGCCCGAGTCGCTCGAGCCATACATCGACAAGCAGACCATGGAGATCCACCACGGCAAGCACCACAACGCTTACGTGACCAACCTGAACAAGGCGCTGGAATCGGCGCCCGCGCTCGCCGGCAAGACCGTCGATGAGCTGCTGGCCAACAACCTCGCCATCGTTCCGGAGAACATCCGCACCGCCGTGCGCAACAATGGCGGAGGCCATGCCAACCACTCGCTGTTCTGGAAGTTGATGAAGCCAGGTGGAGGTGGCGCGCCGGTGGGCAACGTGGCTGAGGCCATTACCGGCACCTTTGGCGGCTTCGACGCCTTCAAGGAAAAATTCGGCCAGGCTGCGGCCACACGCTTCGGCTCAGGCTGGGCGTGGCTGGTGAAATCGGGTGGCAAGCTGGACATCTATTCCACTGCCAACCAGGACACCCCGGTGTCGGAGGGAAAGTTCCCGGTGATAGGCCTGGACGTCTGGGAACACGCGTATTACCTGAAGTATCAGAACCGCCGACCCGACTACATCGCCGCATGGTGGAGCGTGGTCAATTGGCCGGAAATCGAATCGCGCTTTAACTCCGTGAAGTAGTCGGAAGTAGGGCAGACGATCGTTTGTTGGCGTCTGTCAATGTGTTGCGCCTAGGCCAACCATGACAGACCACGAAAGGCGATGGTCTGTCCTACCGGATTCCGTCCGCTCCACGCGGCACGACCCGGTCCTGCGATAATGGCAGGCGTCACCGGTTCTACATGCAAAAATACGACCTCATCGTTATCGGCTCCGGTCCGGCGGGACAACGGGCCGCAATTCAAGGCGCCAAGTGCGGCCGCAGCGTGGCGGTCATCGAGCAGCGCGAAATCGTCGGCGGCGCTTGCGTCAACACGGGAACCATCCCGAGCAAGACCATCCGCGAAGCTGTGCTGCACCTTTCCGGCTATCAATACCAGGGCATCTACGGCACCAACTACCACGTCAAGGACAAGATCTCCATCGCCGACCTTGGTTTTCGCGTCAACCAGGTAATCAAGACCGAAGTGGATGTAACCCAGGCGCAGCTCGCGCGCAATGGCGTGGAGGTGATTTACGCGCACGCCTCGTTTCTCGACGCGACGCACGTCCGCGTGGAGAACGTGCGCGGACAATCGGATCTGGAAGCGCCGCTGATTCTGATCGCCGCCGGCACCAAGCCGGCATCGTCCCCCGCCGTGCCCATCAACGGCCGCAACATTATCAACAGCGACCAAATCCTCAACATGCCGGAGATTCCGAAGACGTTCATCGTGGTGGGCGGCGGCGTCATCGGGGTGGAATACTCGTGCATGTTCGCAATTCTCGGAGCGCGCGTGATCCTGGTGGAAAAGCGCCCACGGCTGCTGGAGTTCGCCGACCAGGAGATGGTGGAGGCGCTGTCCTACAATCTGCGCGACCACCGCGTGACAATGCGCTTGAACGAGGAAGTGGCCAGCGTGGAAGAAACGCCGGACGGCGGCGTGGTGGCCAACCTGAAAAGCAACAAGCGCGTGGCCGGCGATGCGCTGCTGTATGCGGTGGGCCGCCAGGGCAACGTGGACGACTTGAACCTGGCCGCTGCCGGCCTGGATGCGGACAGCCGTGGACGCATTGCCGTCGACGATAACTATTGCACGAAGGTGCCCAACATTTACGCTGCCGGCGATGTGATCGGTTTTCCCAGTCTGGCTTCGGTTTCCATGGAGCAGGGTCGCATCGCCGCGGCGCGCGCCTTCGGCATCAAGATCGAATCGAACCGCGCCAACTACCCGTACGGCATTTACACCATCCCCGAGATTTCCTTCATCGGCAAGACCGAAGAGCAGTTGACCGAAGAAGATGCGCCATACGAAGTGGGTCTAGCGTACTATCGCGAGACCGCGCGCGGGCAAATTCGTGGCGATACCACCGGCCGGCTCAAGCTGATCTTCCATCGCGAAACGCGTGAACTCCTGGGTGTACACATCATCGGCGAAGGTGCCAGTGAGCTATTGCACATCGGTCAGGCCGTGATGATTCTGAAAGGCACCATCAACTATTTTGTGGATACGGTATTCAACTATCCGACACTGGCCGAATGCTACAAAATGGCGGCCTTCAACGGGATCAATAAACTGACGCGGATTTGAGGAGGGCAGAATGGGTTTGCGCATAGGAGTGTTGGCCACCCGCTACCTCTGGGCCGGCGCGGTTGAGGCCACCAGCCTGGGCGACGTGCGCTGTTGCCCGGAGCCAGGCACAACGGATCTCATCGATCTGCAATCGCTGCACCACGACGAAGTGATTACCGCGATCCGCGAGCTGATCGCCCGCTTGCGGCAAGGCGCGCCGGTGGACTCGGTGGGAGCTGGAATTTCCGGCGTGGTGCGCAATGGCGTCATCGAGGAAGCGCCCAATTTGGGCCAGTTGAAGGGGCTCGCCATCGCCGCGCGCCTGGGCGAGGCGCTCAAAGCCGACGGAATCGACGTGCCGGTCATCGCGCTCAACTCCGCCGATGCGCTGGCCGCCGGTATCGCCGCCACCCACGGTGCGATGGAGAAACTGGTGCGCGTCTGGTACCTGGGCGATGGCATCGGCTTCGGCCGCTACCCGCGCGGTGAAGGCGTTTGGGAGGCCGGCCATTCCGTGGTTTCGCTGGACCCGAAAGAACGTTACTGCGGCTGCGGCGGCGTGGGGCACCTGGAAAGTATCATGGGCAACCGCGCGATTCGTCTGCGCTTCCTCGATATGGAGCCGGAAGAGGTGTTCCTCGCCGCGCGCCACAACGATGCGCGCGCCGTCGGGTTCGTCCGCCTTTGGCACCGCGCGCTGGCTGCCGGTACGGCCACCAGCGTCCACCTGGACGGCCCCGGCCGCTTCTACCTGGCCGGCCCTAATACCGGCTACATCGATGCCGGGCAGCTCGGCATGTATCTGCAGGAAATGGTGAAGATGAGTTCGCTCCAGGGCAGCCTTTTCGAAATCGTACCCAACAGCCACGACCTGGCGCTGATCGGCGCCGCCGTGTGCGGCGCGACGGGGTAGGACGGACGATCGTTGTTTGTCGTCTGTTGGAATGGGCCGCCGGCCCGCGAAGTTCCATGAAAAACGCCGGTAACGCCGGCGGTCTTGCCGCGGGTGATCTGCCGGGATTCCCGGAGCTCCGGGGCGGTTTTTCGACCCTGTCAGTTGCCTTGCCTTCGGGAGAAACAACCGACCACGAAAGGCGACGGTCTATCCAACCGTCTATTCGATCGTCAACTGGTCGCCGATTTCGGTTCCCGTCGCGGCCGCGATTCCGGCCGGCAGTTCCAGCACGGAGTGGGCCCAAATGCACGCGCTGATGCGCCATGGCGGGACGGTATGACGTACTTTTCGCACCCGCCGCCGCTTGTCCAAGTACACCAGGTCAATCGCGAATTTCATGAAGAATGTGTGAACGGATTGGCAGGGGACGATCCACAGCCCTTCGCCGGCGTTCAAGCTTGTGTGCTTGAGCAAACCGACGTTGCGCGTCGGGCTGGAATCCGCGACAGTCACGGCGCCTCCCAGCACGGTGCCGCGGCTTTCATTGCGCACGTGGACTAGCAATCGCCACGAATATAGCACGCCTGTCATTGCCGTGCGCTGGCGGATTTCCGGTCACCAAGGGTGGAGAAAATCCGGCAGGCGTGAAAATCCAGGTTTTGCCGTGACTTAGCGGCTGAAATGTGGGTGCGAGGCGACGGCTGAGGCACGCTCCATGGCTAGACTGAAATCGGCAGGAGGGTTCCCCTTCCACTCGCGCCCGAACCGGCACGAGGCCGCTCAACTTTCCGGAGGTATCATGATTCGCCGTCTGTTCGTCGCCGCCGCGTTGTCGATTTGCCCGCTGCTGGCCGCTCCGCCATTAACCACCATCCAGGATGTGCTGTACAAGGCCGATGGCACGCGTTTCAACGGCACCATGACCATCAGTTGGACCAGCTTCCAGGCGGTCGACAATTCCTCGGTCATCACGCAAAACACCACCGTCAAAGTGCTGAACGGCAATCTGCACGTCGATCTGGTTCCCAATACGACGGCGACGCCGGCGACCCTCTACACGGTCACTTACAACAGCGATGGCTTCGTGCAGTTTCAGGAAACCTGGAGCGTGCCGTCCAGTCTGACGCCACTGCACGTGCGCGATGTGCGCACCGCGCCGGCGTCGTCGGGCGGGTCGGATTTGACCGACGGGGGCACCACGGTTCCGGAATCGAGCGTGGTTGGCCTGGTGGCCGACCTGGGGGCACGGCCGCTGGAAGCTCCGGGGTTTGCGCCGGGCCACGTTGCCATGATCAACTCGAGCGGCCAGGTGGATTCTGTGGTGGGCAACCCCGCCGACTGCGTATACGTGAACGGCTCGTCCGGCCCGTGCGGCAACGGCAGCGGTTCCGCGTATAACTTCGTCGACGGCGATTCGCCGGTCGGCGCAATCGACGGCAACAATGCGACCTTCACGCTGAATGGCGTTCCCAATCCCGCTTCCAGCATGGCCTTGTATCGCAATGGCGTCTTGCAGAAGGCCGGCTTCGACTACACGTTCTCCAACGGCGCTATCCAGTTCGTCGCGGCCTCCACGCCGCAGCCAACCGATGTGCTGCTGGCCAGTTACCGCACCACCGGCAGCGATTCCACCTCGTACCCATCGCCGCAAGTGCTATGCAGCGGCAGCGGCGTCGCCTCCTCGTTGCCCAACCTGACCACGCTGGCGATGTGCAGCGTTCCCGCCGGGTTGCTCGCCCCCGGCGACCGGTTGGAAGTTCATGTCGATTACGCCCACGTAGGCAACGCAGGCCCAGCCGCTATTTCGGTGGTGTGGGGTGGCACCACGGCGCTCAGTATCAGCGCAGCCGCCGTCGAGACCATGCTAACCGGGCGTGTGGATGGCTCCATACTCGCCACTGGCGCGCAGGTCAGCTCGCAATCCTGGGGCGCCCGCACCAGCCTTGCGACTGGCGTCGTGGGCGCGCTCGATTCCTATAGCGCCGGGTTGACGCTGACATTTCTCGGTTCAGTCGCCGCCAGCGCCGATACCATCGCTCTCCAACACTTCTCCGTAGTGCGAGTGCCGTAAGCGGAGTGGCGGGCGTGCCCCGATTTCAGGTAAACTCGAATATTCAGCCCCATCTGCGCCTGTTTCTTTTGCGGCGCCAGAGGGCGCGTAGCTCAGTTGGTTAGAGCGCCTGCTTCACACGCAGGAGGTCGCAGGTTCGAGTCCTGCCGCGCCCACCATCCAAATCCGGCTAATAATCCCCCAGCCGCTGCGTCCACACTGTTATGAAGCCTCCAATCGCTTTCACCGCCGCCTTAGCGACCCTTTTTTCCGGCGTGCTTTCCGCCGCCGACCCACAACTCCTCAACCTGGTGATGCCGGACGTCAAGGTGATGGCCGACGTCAATGTGGCGCAGGCCAAGACCTCGCCGTTTGGCCAATTCGTGCTGTCTCAAGTCGAGACGCAACAGCTCACGCAGATCGCCGCGCTCACCGGCTTTGACCCAACTCGCGACGTCAATGAACTGCTGGTCGCCAGCAACGCCGCCGCGCAGCGCTCCGGCCTGGCGCTGGTCCTCGGCAGTTTCAATGTGACCGCTATCACCGGCGTGATCGCACAACAAAAGGTGGGCACTGAAACCTATCGAGGCGTCACCATCTTCGAAGACCCACAAAAGCAAGCGGGCCTGGCGTTCTTGAGCGGCTCGATCGCGGCTGCCGGCGACCTGGTCAATCTGAAAGCCGCCATTGATCGTCTGTCGTCGCCATCCATCCTGCCGGCTGCGCTGCTGACGGAAATCGGCCAATTGAGCGCGACGGACGACGCCTGGGTGCTCAGCACGGTGCCGCCATCGAGCCTGACAAAATCGTCCTCCGCGCCCGTCGTCCTCGGCCTTCCCAATGGTGCCGAAAACGCGCTCGGCACCGTACAGTCCTTTAGCGGCGGCATCAAGTTCGGCGCCGACGTGGTGGCGACCGCGCAGGCGCAAGCCGACACCGCACAGGATGCCACCGGCATGGTCGGCCTGATCCAGTTCCTGGTTAACATGGCACAGTTAAAAGCTTCGCAAGAGCCGCAAGTCCAGGCGCTCGCCAAGGCGCTGACAGTGAGCGCCAACGGCACCGCGGTCAGTATCGCACTGACTCTGCCCTCCGCCCAGTTTCAGGAATTATTGCAGTCGAAAGCCGGCTCGCAGCACCACGCACACAAGGGGCAATAGGCATCCGAAGCGGTAGCGCCGTGGCTGCTCTCTTCCAGCCGCGGCGCTATTTCGCTGCGACGCGCGCGGCCGGAACGGCGGTTTCCATAGTACGCCTACGGCCCTGTCACTGATCCGCACCTTGTTGAAACCGGCGCCCAGCGAGTCGGTGCTGGGTGTCTCATTGACCGGCGTCACGGTGTCCGCCGCGAACAGGCTGAGGCTGAGAACGAGGCTTGGGAGAATTACGGGAATCGTGCGAATGCGGTTGCCGGCGATGGAACCGGCTTTCTCGTGACAGGGCGCTCAGCGTGCCGGCAAGGTCCCTAAGTAATTGCCATATCCCACCACCACGGTCGATCCCACCAGCACCATCAAGCTCACCGCCAGCCACGTCTTCGTCCGCGCGCTCGCGCCGCGCCATTCATGCAGAGCGATGCCCCACAGGCTGCTGAAGATGATGATACTTGCCATGTGCAGCGTCCAACTGGAGAACTTGTACTTGCCCATCTGCGTCTCGCCCATCGTGTAGAAGAAGAATTGGAAGTACCAGGTCGTGCCGGCCACCGCGCTGAAGAAATAGTTGTTCCACATCGGTGCGCGCTCCGGCTCGGCGCCGCGCACGGGCAGGGCCTCGACCATCTCTTCGCCTGGAGCGTCGATGGCGTTCTCCAGTATCCGCTCCTCGCCGCGCGCCGGATGTTGATGGCGAATCTCCGAGCTGAAGTATTGGTACCAAGTATGGTTTTTGATATTCAGGATCAAACACCAGATGAAGTTGGTGGTGAACCCGCCTGCCAGCAATACCACCAGCACCGGCAGCCCCTGCCACAGCGTCGACGTGCCGTGCTTCAGCGCCAACAGCTTGATGGGCGCGCCCGCGTCCAGTCCGAACGAGAAGCAGGCGCTCATCACTCCCGAAAACGTGGCCACCAGCACGCCTTTTTTCAGGTTGAATTCGCGGATGACCGCCGTCTTTTGCTCCGGCGACATCTCTTTTTCCTTCGACATGCCGGCCTTGCCCGCGAACGCGATGCCCGCCATGCAAATCGCGATGCCCAGCACGATCACCTGGCCAGAGTGCGTCGGCAGCACATTCATGAAGAACGTGCCGTGATAGATCGGCGGTACCAGCGTGCCGAAAGCCGCGCAGTAACCCAGCACCATCGCCATCCCCAACGACATGCCCAGGTAGCGCATGGTCAGCCCGAACGTCAGCCCGCCGAATCCCCACAACACGCCGAAAAAGTAAACCCACCCGATGGTGTCCCATGGCGTATCGTGCAGCACGCCAAGCAGGCCGGTGGAGATGGTCGAGCCGAGCACCCACGGCACGATGATCCAACTGAAGACGCCGCCCACCAGCCAATACGTTTCCCAGCTCCATTTCCGTACGGCCCGGAAGGGAACGTAGAAACTGCCGGACGCCAACCCGCCCAACCAGTGAAAGACCACGCCAATCAGAGGATTCGGATTCATCGTTTGTGTCTCGACGCGCGAAACATCTATTGTAAGCGCCAGTCCCATTCGCACGGGAATCGCCGGCCAGGCTGTTTTGCTAGGTGAAACAGCGCGGACTCTGGGTTTTGGATGAGCCTGGCCGTATCCGAGGTACAGATATGGAACGCGGTGCCGTCAGCCCGGAGTGCGAAAGCCAGCGGCCCGCCGCGCAAGCCATCTGGATACGGAACTCCGCGCTGTCAACTGCGGATTGGAGGCGCAAGGCGGCCCGATTAGCGCTGGTGCCCGATTACGGACCTTCGGTTCAGCTCTTCGGTTTGGTGAGATGGCGGTACAGCTTGAACCCCAGAAAACTCAAGACTCCGCCGGCGACGGCTCCAACTCCGATCGCTACACCCGCAGATAGGGCGGTCACGCCACCCTGCGCGGCGAGTTCCAGAACTCCAGCGGTCGCACCACCCGCACCGCCAACACCGGCACCGACCGAGGCCGCCGCGGCGGACTTGATCTTCTCGCTCCCGTTTTCATCCACAATACTTGGATTCTAGCGCATCCCGTCTCCCCTGCGGCTTTATCTACGCCGTCTGGGCGCGGCTCCGGTCGGAGCCCCGACCAAGGGGACCGGCGCGCCGCACTACGCACTGTTACATCGCGCCAAGATCTGGCTCGATCGAAGAAAACGGCAAGCTAAAGCATGCCCCACCTGCTACCGGTACAGCCTTCGATACATCTCGGCGTTGCGCAGCACGGCTTGCACGTATTCGCGTGTTTCCGCGTAAGGGATCGATTCGACGAACTCGGCCGGCTCGCGGTAGGTGTTCCACGTCAGCCATTCGGCCACGCGATTGGGTCCAGCGTTATACGCGGCCAGCGTCTGCTCGAGGTTGCCGCCCTGCTGATCCATCAGCGAGCGCAGAATGGCCGTGCCGATTCGCAGATTCGCCGCCGGTTGTACGAGGACGCCCGGCGTCACGCGCCCCACGCCGGCGATCCGCGCGTACTGGTGCCCCGTGCCCGGCAGCACCTGGGTGAGCCCGTAAGCGTGTGAGTGCGAGACGGCTGCGGGATTGAATTCCGATTCCTGCCGCACTAGGCCGGCCACCAGAAATGGGTCCAGGCCGCGCCGCCGCGCATCCGCCGTCAGCTCGGCGCGATAGGGCATGGGAAACAGCAGCTCCCAAAAACGGCGCGGCGCTTCGGTCAAGCGCAGGTTCAAATAGTCCGGCGCCATGGCCTTCATCATGTGCATGCCCTGATAGGGCGCCTCGGCCGCGGCCGCTCCTTCCATGGCCAGCAGCGCCGCCTGCCCATCCGTGTGCGCCCCGAAGCGTAACTCCGCGTCGGCCAGGTCCGTCAGGCCGGCGCTGCGCAACAGGCGCGATCGGGCGATGCGCAATTCGGTCGCCGCGGTTGCACGCGCGGGCACCGCCTCGCCTTTGGGCAATCTCAGCCCCGCGAGGAATTCGGCCGTCTTGGCCGAGCCGCTCGCGTTCCTCACTTCGGCCCGCCGCAGCCGCTCGCGCGCCTGCTCCGCGTAATAGTAGCCCTCCATCGCAGTCATCACGCGCTCGAAGTACAAACGCGCGGCTGCGAAATCGTTCCGCTCCTCCGCCAGCCTGCCCAGGAAATACAGCGACGCTGCGGCCGACCCGCTACCCGGATAGTCCAGCAACTGCTCCCGCAGCAGATTCTCGGCATCGCCCTGCCGCTCGAAATATGCGCGGAAGGCGACCTTCCAATGCCAACTCGCCGCCTGCGGGTCGTCGGGAAAGTTCTGGTATGCGGCCCGATAAAGCGGCAGGTAGATCTGCGGCTGGTTCTGCACCCAGAGGCGACTGGCGACCGCCAGCAGCGCCTTCAGCCGCCAGCGCGATTTTGGATACTGCGTGCCCAGCCGGTCCAGCGCCGCGCTCGCCTGCGTGTCGTCTCCCGCGCGATGGGCGCACTCTTCCCCGTAGTAAATGCGTTCTGCGTCGGCCTCGCCCGACTCCAGTCTCATCCCGCCCAGATCGCTGCAAGCGGGATCGAGGCGCCCGTCCAGAATGTCGGTTGCGGCTGCCCTCACCAGTGCCTGCTCGCGATCAATCCCGCTCAACCGCTCAGCCGCGGACAGATACTCGGCGCGGGCTTGCTCGAATTGCTGCGCCTGGAGCAAGCGGTCGGCGCGGCGCAATGTCTGCTGCGGAAGCGGTTGCGGGAACGCAGCGCCCATTTTCTCCTGGAGGTTGCGCAACGCGTCCGCAGCCCGGCTGGCGGCGTCGCCGGTGACGAACTGCGCGTTCACCCGCTGCAGGAAATCCGCCGCGCTGGCCAGGTCGCCGGCCGCGATGTAGCAATCGGCGAGTGCGAGCCCGCCCTCAGGCTGCGGCAAATCGCCATAGTGATCGCGCAGCAGCTTCACCGAGCCCGTCGCATCCGCCGCCTGCCGCGCACGCGCTTCCACAACCCACGCCCGCCCAGCCACAGGCGACGCTGGTTGCCGGTGCGCTGGCTCCAGATCGCGCACCAGTCCATCGAGGTCGCCGGCTTCCACGCGTGCCGCGCCCAGGTAGTATGCGACGTAATCCGATATGCGTGCCAGTTTGGGACGCGCCTTGCGCAGGCTGGCGGCCGCCGCCGCGTAGTCCTCCTGCTCGTATTCGACTACGCCCAGGGCCAGTTGCGCCAGCGGCGCATCCTGCGGATGCAACGCCGCCCACCGTTCCACCGCCGCGCGCCGGGCTGGCGTCGGGCCAGCGCGGTACGCGCGGGCGAGCGCGGCTAGAGTGGGAGTGGTCCCGGCCGCTGCCTTGGGGCGGCCCGTGCTTGCGGTTGGGCTAGCCGCCGCTTGCCCAACCGCACTACAGCAGAGGACCAGGGTAATCTTTGCCAAGCAGTTCCGCATCGTCGTTGGCGAGCGTGTGCACCATCTCCAGGTGAAGGTAATCGAGCATGCCGGGGCACGCGGCGAAAAACTCGTTGCGAAAGCTTTCCCGCGCTTCGTCGATCTGCGACTTCATTTCGTCGTACAGATCGCCCCGCGCGCGGCCCGCTCTCACCACGGTGCCGTCGCGCAGCCGCCACTGTGCTACCCGAACGCGGGCGAATCGCTGCGCGCGCAAGTGGGCTTGCTTCTCGTCGGCGGGCAGGCTATCCCAGCTTCTTTCCGCCGGCGCGACGTTCACCAGATCAGCCGCGGCTGCGGCTGCCGCTTCGGCTGCGGCTGCGGCCGCGGTTCGAACCACGCGTTCCCATTCCTCGGCCGTCAATTGCGCTAGAAGCTCCACCGCCGGCGCCGCCACCTCCCCCCACGCACACACCAGCGCCGGCACCCCGTAGTGGCTCGTCACCGGGAAAACCGCCACCCGGTCGTCCCCGGTGGATGCCGCCAGGCCAGCCAGCGCTTCCCCAACCTCGCTGCTCTCCGTCGCCGCGATCACCGGTTCCCGGCTCTCGATTGCCGCCCGCAGCGCCGGAGCGGCATCGAGCGCCGTCCGCGTGCCCACCGCCGTACGCCCATCTCCGCTCGGCCGCACGCTTTCCAGTTTCGCCGTCCCGCCGTCGATCGACAACACCGCCGCGCCGCCCGCGAATTGTGCCGTAGCATCGGCTAGCGTGTCCGCCAATTCGGCCGGATTGCCGGCCTGACACAGTCGCCGCAACGCCTGGTTGAGCTGATTCGCGCACTCCTGGCGTGCGTTCTTGGTGGCCTCTCGCGCCGCCCGCTCGACCTCGTCGATCAGCAGCGTAAGCCGTTCCGCCAGCATGGCGCGCAGAAAAGACGAATTCTCCGGAAGCCCCATCGCTGTTGGTCATTGTAGCGTAGCCGGGAGCCCGCGGTTGTGTTTTGTCTACCTGCGCCGCAGGGGAGCTCGTAATACCTTACTGCCAAGGCCGTCTTAATGGGGAAGGGCGATAATACGAATACTATGTCTGCCGCCGCATTCATCCGCCGTCCCGCCGTCGTGCTGATTCTTGGGTTGTGCCTCATCGGCCTTGGAATCAGCGTGCTGAGCCGCTTAGTTTCGGGGCCACCCGCCGAGCCCAAGCGCGCGGCGCTGCCCCACCAAGCCGGTGCCGAAACTGCGCCCGCGTTCTCTCCCGATGGCCAGCGCCTGGCCTTCAGCGCGCGCGAGGCCGCCCGCACGGGTGCCTACCACATTTACGTACGAACCCTGGCCGGTGGCGCCGCGGCGCAGTTGACTTCCGGTCAGGCCAGCGATTTCGGACCAGCCTGGTCCCCGGATGGCGCCAGCATCGCATTTCTCCGCGTGGACGCGAATCGCGCCAGCTACATGGTGCTCCCCGCCGCTGGCGGCGAGCCTCGCCGGGTGGCCGATTTCCCGCTTCCCGATCCCCAAACCGGCGCTTGTTGGACACCGAACGGCGACGTCGATACCCAGGGCGAGTGCGGCGCGTCACCCGGTCCGCAACCCTCCGTTTGCTGGACGCGCGACGGCCAGTCGCTCTATGTCGTGCAATGGGCCGAAGCCCAGCCGCCCTTTATCGCTGCCGTCCCGGCCGCCGGTGGCGCGCCGCGCCGCGTCACCCAGCCTCCCACCGGCTCGCATGGCGATAGCTCACCCGCCATTTCGCCCGACGGTGCTACGCTCGCCTTCGTCCGCCAGTCCTCCGATAAGGCCGAGCACAATAGCGATGGTGACGGTAGCGGTGGCAGCGACGTTTTCCTGTCCGATTTGTCGGGTGCCAATCCACGGCGTCTGACGTTCGACAACGCCTCGATTCACGGCATCGCCTGGTCGGCCGATGGCCGGGAATTGATCTATTCGGCCCGCCGCCTCGATCAGGAGAAGCTCTGGCGCATCGCCGCCTACGGCGGTACACCGCGCAACGTTCTGGCCGGCGGCGAACATCCGGCCTTCCCCGCCGTCGCGCCCGCCGGGCATCGCCTGGCGTTCACCGAAAGGCCGGAGCTGGATTGGATCTGGCGCATTGACCTCACCGCGCCGGATCCTGCCTCGACCGCCCGCCTCCTGTTCCGCTCCACCGGCCGCGAATACTGGCCGAGCTGGTCTCCGGATGGGAAGCAGATGGCCGACATCTCCACCGCCAACGGGAATCCGGAAGTCTGGGTGGCCGACGCCGACGGCAATCACCGGACTCCGATCATCCACCTGAAGGCTCAGTGGGCTCAACAACCGCGCTGGTCGCCCGACGGCCGCAGTATCCTGTTCGTGGTCCGCGTCTATGGCACCATGGACGTGGATCGAGTTGCCAGCGATGGGCGCAACCCGCCCGTGCGCATCCCGCTGCCGGGAGACAGCCATCAAGCCTCCTGGTCGCACGATGGACACTGGATATATTTTCAATCCATGGGTCAGTTGTGGAAGGCGCGCGCCGATGGCCAGCAGCGGCATAAGCTCACCAATAACTGGGGCGACGGCGAGCCAGAAGAATCGGCCGACGGCCAGTACGTGTTCTTCCGCCGGGAAGGGTCGATCTGGCGTGTGCCCGCTGGCGGCGGCACGGAAGAAAAGGTGATCGCTCCCGAACGCGATGCTCGTTGGAGCGCCTATCAGCCCACAACCGGCGGGCTCTATTATCTGGAACGCGACCGCGAGGAGCGCACCATCGCCCTCCGGTTTTACGGTTTTGCGAACGAGAAGAGCAGGGAACTGGTTCGCCTTCCCGTTGCGGACCCTTCCTCTACTCCCACTTTCAGCGTCTCTCCCGACGGCCGCTACTTGCTGTATCCAACAGTGGACCGCGCTCAAACGTTTCTGGTGTTGACCGAGAACTTCCGCTGACTCACTGCCGGTCGCGGCTGGTGAACGACCGGTCCATAACGGTCGCGGCTCTGAACGCTTTGGGAGCGGTCGGATCGGTAATCACTGATTGAGACCTCACTCCGGTAGTCTCACCCCGATGCTTTCCAGGAACCGTTCGTCGAAACCGGCTGGCACTTGCGGCTGCGGCTGCGGGCACTCGCGCCAGCAATCGGCGAGCGACTTGCTCGCGTACACCACCTTCCGGCATTCCTCGCACCACCAATGGATGACCAACTCGCGCTCGTCGGTCACTCCAACTTCTTCGATCCGGGCTGGTGCGGCCCCACATCCGCACCGCAGTGAGAAATGTCGATAGCTCATAGTGGCAACATCTACAACTTACTTATCGCACTGAGGCGCGGTTGCGATACAGTCCCAATTCCGGACTTTTGTACTACGCGCGTACCGAAACACACAGGACAAACTCCCTCATCCTACCGGAGCACGCACAGGTGGCGAGGCCCCAATGTGCTGCCTCACACATCTGGGGCAATTGCCCGCCGAGTAGACATCACCACAGAGCCATCTCTAGTTAGCTCGTGCGCGGGAGCGAAACGTCGACGCCGATACGGCCTCCGCGCAGAGCTTGCGCGAGGTAACCAGCACCGCTGCGACGAGCTGATTGCTGCGGAGCACGAATCCCGTCATCCTTAAGTCCAGCGGCGTGCGGCCGGCGGCTGTCGCTGGCCATTGCGCCACCACCTCGATATGCGAACCCTGCGGCAGCGCCTCGCTGCACAGAAAGCCGACACCGGCCTCGCTAATGTCGCACGTAGTTCCTATCCCGCTCAGCGGCACCGCGTTTCGCGGCGTCACCCGGTAGCGCATCGGCAGCGCCAGTGGATAACGCTTGTGTTCCCGGCGTTCCTGCCCGGGGAAACGATCCATGTCAACTCTCCAACGTTTCATCCCTCTGTAACCCGGTTCGTCAGGACCTAGCTTTACCTCAGATTGAGATGCACGCGACGGCGGAACGATTCGCTAATTCCTCTTCCAAACTGTTTCGCTGCTGGAGTAGTTAAAACAAAGGCTCCCGCGTTTCATCTGCCGCGCAGAGTTTACACTGGAACCCCAGCTATTGCCGCCTGCGTGACCCAAATCCCGAAGACGAGACAGCGGGAGAGTTGAGTCCTGCTCCCGGAGGTGGTCCTCTGGACGAAAGCGGCAGGAGGACGAATGCCGAGGAAGGGTCATACCAGTGCTGGCGTTCGATCCATTGCCGGCCGTACTTTCCTCCGCTGAACGCTTCGAGCGCAGCCGGAAGCTGCTGGAATCGACCGTCGTCGCGCTGGATCGGTGCATGGCGTCGCGCACCGAGGACCGTTTGCAGGAGTTCGCCGTTCCGCTGGCCGATCGCGCGCGGAAAGAGCTTGCATCGCGCCGCAGGCCGCAGTCATACGCCGCCGCCGCCAACTACATCGCGCTGGCCCGCCAATTGTGGGACGCGCGCCTAAACTCCTGCAAATCTCCGGTCGCCGCACTGGACAAAGTGATGGCGCACCTGTCGCAGTAGGCAATGCGCGAAGACCGTGGTAGGACAGTCGATCGGTTTTCGTCGACTGTCTTCCGCGCGTCGATGGCGGGTCACAAGAACCATGGCCTGCCCCACCTCATCGGCGAAGATCCGCGCGGGGGCTGCTTCGTTCCCCGCATGATAGATTGAAAGCATGTCCGCCGCTCTGCGCGCACTTTCGATCCTGGCTGGTGCCGCGGCGCTGTGGGCGCAAACGCAACCCGCGCAGCAGATGGTGCGGCAGCCTTCGCCGCAGCCGGCACAACAATCCGCGCCGCAGCCGGCGCCACAATCCGTTCCGCAGCCGGCGGGGCTGCTCAACCCCTGGGAGATTGCCCCGGTGCTGGAAGAAATCTCCGCTCATGGAGCGCGCATGGCGGAGGCGCTCGGCCGCATCGATGTGCGGCCCTGGATTGAGCGTGGAGCTTCGGAGACTTACCTCGAACAATGGCAGTCGGCCACCGTGCAGGCCAAGGCCCTGGCCGACACCGCCGGTGCGCTCTCCCACAATCCGGAAAGATTAGCCGCCGGCCTAGACGTGTTGTTCCGCATTCAGGCTTTGGAAACCATGTCCGGTTCGCTCGAACGGGCCATGCGCAAGTACCAGACGCCGGCCGGTGCCGCGGCGCTGGCCGCTCTGTCGGCCGAGAACGGCGCCAACCGCTCGCGCCTGGAGCGGTACCTGGTCGACTTAGCCGCCGATCTCGAGCAACGAGTGAAAGTGATGGATAGCGAGGCGCAACGTTGCCGCGGGGTGTTAGTCGCGCCCAGCCAGCCATCCAGGAAAAGATAGCCATACTATGCCATTCCAGTGCAGTATCTGCGATGAACCCTCCACGCGAATTTGTGTGCGATGCACTAAAGACGCGTGCGAAAACCACCTCTGCGAAAAGTGCCTCAAGTGCAGCGATTGCTGCGAATGCGAAGTGGCGCTCGACGCAGCCCCCCGCATCGCCTCCGTCGTCCACACGTACCCCGCGCCCGAAGCGGAAGACGCTCCACTGCCCGATCTAACAGCATTCGAAGCGCCGCCACCCACTCCGCCCGTTCCCGAAGCCGACTAGCCGCACGCGCTCGTGAGGCCCGGACGAGTGACGCCCAAATGCAGAAATGGCGCAAGCCGCAGCGATTCGACGCGGATGACAACACCAGAATCAGATCGGCGTTCATCCGTGGCCGGAAATGAACTTGGTATTCTATTTGGCCGCTTCGGCTTGCAATTGCTTGCGGATGCGCGAGGGAACCGTGGCTGGGGTTGCCGCGGGCAGTAGCGCGATGCCTTCCTTGGCCGCTGCACGCGCTTTTTCCGGCTGTCCGGCAGCGCGGTAGGCGAGCGCCAGAGTTCGCAGGAAAGCCGGCTCCTTGTGATGACTCATCTCCACTGCGCGCTCGGCGCAGTTCACGGCTAACTTGGGATCGCGAAGCTGCACCGGCATGACAATCGTCAGACCCCTGGCGATCCAGTCCATATCGGAGGCCTTGGCACTCGGCAGTCTTCCCGCTGCCTTCAAGATGGCAAGCCCTCTGGTCGCCAGTTCCAATGTTCCCGGCGCCTCGTGGAGCGCCTGCTGTTGTAGGCTGATTCGAATCAGGAGCAGACCCAGCGCGGATTGCCACTCAGCATTGTCTGGTTCAATCCGGATAAGACGTTCGTTGAGTGGCCGCGCTTCCGACAAGCTTTTCACGGCACTCGCGGCATCCGCGGCTCGATTTGCCGGTTCGTTCGTGAAGACCCCATCCGCGCGATCTTCAAAACACTCCGCTTCATTTTGCAAGGTTGCCATCAAGTCGACCGTGGCGTGTTCGTCGTTGGGATCCGCGGCGAGAAAAGGAAGGTCGATGGCCTTCGTCTGTTCCAGGTAATACAATGCCTCCTTATACCTTCCGACCTCTTTTAACGCCTCTCCGAGGTTGCGAAGAAAAAAAGCCAGCGTGCGCTGGATCAGGAAGGCTTTCCGGGTCTCCGCGGAGATGGCATCCAATCCGTCAATCGCTTTGTGGTACTCCGGCAAGGCTGCGCCGGGATCGGTACCGGCCATTTCGTTGGCGATTTTGGCGTGAGCCAACGCCAGCCCCGACAGCGCGCGGGTAGCGGTGGGATCCAGCCGGACAATGCGTCCGTTGATGTCGAGCGATTTCCGGTATGCCGCTAGTCCCGCCACCGGATCGCCCAAGCTCGTCTCCCCGCTGAATCCCAGCTCGTCGCCCAAGTCTCCATAGGCGGCAGCCGCATCGATCAAGGCAGCAGCCGGCGCGCCGGGCCGGGAAGCCAGTTCGTCGAACATGGCTGTGGCCGATCGCATCGCAACCACGGCTTCCGCGGTTCTGCCGATACCGAAAAGCACTTCGCTCCGCGATTGCAGCGCCAATGCCTGGGCATGCGCCGAAGCCGCATTCCCAGGCTGTTGCCGAACCAGGGCCGCGGCGATGGCGACGGCCTTGTCCAGGCTAGTCAACGCGCCTTGTGTATCGCCGATGTTCTGACGGTACGGATTTCCTTGCACGTTGCCCAATCGGGTGTAGGCATTCGCCAGGTCCAACTCCAGTTGCGGATCGCCGGAGGAATCCTTGGCCGCACGGCCCAGATGATCGAGAACCACGCTTACCAGCAACTTCTGCGCTGCGGTCGAGCCTGGTATCTTCTGAATGGCTCCGTTGATTTCCGAAAGCAGACTGTTGCTAAGTTTGCGCAGGTCATCCACGCGGGCCTCCGCCTTGCGGCGCTCGACGTTCGCAATCCGCGCCTGCCAGAGCACGCCGCCGATCCCCGCCAATAGCGTCGCCGCCAGCAACGCCGAGGCGGCCAGCGCCACCTTGTTGCGCCGCGCGAATTTGCCGGCGTAATAGCGGAAACTGCCCTGATGCGCCGCCACCGGTCGGCCGTCAAGATACGCTTCGAGATCGCCAATCAGTTGGTCCACGCTGGCGTAGCGCGCTGCCGGCTCCTTGCGCAGAGCTTTCAAAACGATCGCGTCGATATCGGAATCGAGCGCGCCGGGCGCCGCTTTTTCGCTCGGTCGCGGCGGTTGCTGTTCGCAAATCACGCGCACCAGCTCGCCGGTCGAGAACTCCTGCAACTCATACGGCATCTCGCCGGTTACGAGAAGAAACAGCAGCACACCCAGCGAGTAAACGTCGGATGCGGTGGAGATCGGTTGTCCCAACACTTGCTCCGGACTGGCATATTGCGGCGTATAGGAATAGAATCCCTGCCGCGTGAATTCGCTGTCCGCCGCGCCCTCCACCGGAGTCAGCAGCTTGGCCGTGCCGAAGTCGAGCAGCTTCGGTGTGCCGTCTTCCAGCACCAGGATATTGTCCGGTTTCAAATCCCTGTGGACCACCAGATTCTGGTGCGCGAAACGAACCGCCGTACAAACGGATTGGAAGAGTTCGATGCGCTGGCGAATGGTGAGCGAGTGTTGCTCGCAATAGCGCTGAATCGGCAAGCCGTCTGCATACTCCATCGCCAGATACAGCTCGCCATCGTCGCTGACACCGCCATCCAGCAACCGAGCGATGCACGGATGGCTGAGCCCGGCCAGGATCTGCCGCTCCTGCCGGAATCGCTCGCGAAACAGGCTGCCCACCAGCGGCAGGTCGATCAGCTTGATAGCCACCTGCTGATCGAATTGCCCGTCCGCCCTGCGCGCCAGGTAGACCGCCCCCATGCCGCCGCGCCCCAGCAGCCTTACCAGTTCGTACGGCCCGATTCGCCGGCCGATGTGTGTGTCCCCGGCTTCGACTTCCGTCGGCTCCGAAGGTACGAACGATGCGGTGGCTTGTTCCGCCTCGTCCGCCGCGCGGAGCAGGGAACTCGCCTCCTGCAGCAGTTCGCTATCTCCCGCGCAGAGTGCTGCGAGTCGCGCGGCCCTCTCTTCGGCGGGAGCCTCGATCACTTCGTCGAATATGGCTTGCAGGCGTTGCCAGCGTTCCAGACTTGTTCTTTCCGAGGACAATCCGCTGCTCCCGATCGCAAACGCTTCCTTAGATTCTGCGTAAACTGCCGGCGGAATGGCTCAGGCATTCGCCCGTGATGCGCCGGTAAAGCCAACCCTTCACGAACTTCGCTTCGCGGTTCACCGTGGCGATCGAGATCTGCAAAATCTCGCTGGTCTCCTCCGCCGTGCATCCAAGGAAGAACCGGAGTTCAACCAGTTGGACTTTCCGCGGGTCGATTGCTTCCAACTCGTCCAAGGCGCGGTTGAGTTCCATCATCGACTCGTCGCCGATCTGAACCCACGGAATCTGGTCGTTCAAAGGGACATGTTCGCCGCCGCCGCCCCGCCTCTGCGCGCCCCCGCTACGCGCGTAATCCATCAGAATCCTGCGCATCACTTTCGCCGCGAAGGTGTAAAAGTGAGCGCGATCGGTACATTCCGCTTTCTTCTGGCCGACCAGCCGTAGGTAGACTTCGTGGACCAAGGCCGTCGCCTGCAGCACGCCGGGGTTTCTCTCTCGGCGGATGTAGGCCACCGCAATCTGGCGCAGGCGGGGATACACGAGCGGCATCAGCCGATCGAAGGCAGCCGGTTCGCCCCGCTTCCATTCGAGCAGCAGCCGTGTGATCTCGCCTGGAGAGGGATTCAATCGCCGTTCCGTCCTGTTGGTGATATGGCCATAAGTTTAGCATTCTCAGTCGCAGGAATCGGGTATTCACCCTCCGTACTCCAAAATACAATTATTTATATTTTTGTGAGCCATTCCGCGCCCATTCTGCGCAGACTCTTATGGACGCCCGTGAAACTCTGGGCAAGTTAGAAAATGACCATCGTGCGCGGCTACTAGTTTCATTGCTTACTGAGGATAAAGATGAAACACCTTGATAGAATCGCCAATATTTTCGTGATTGTCGGCATCGCCGTCTTTCTGGTGCTGGTTGTTCACAACCGGCTCTGGCGGTCCAATGCGCCGCCTGCGTCTCAAGCCGCCAAGGCGCAGGCTCTCAAGGGCAAGACGATTCGCGTCTCCGGCATCGAGTTTCCGCGCTCCCGAGCCTCAGTGCTTCTGGTGATATCGAAAGCCTGCCATTTCTGCGAGGAAAGCCTGCCCTTCTATCGCGCACTGGCAGCCGAAACAGCGGGCAAGGTCGATCTGCTTGCCGTATTGCCCCAGCCCCGGCCCGAAGCCGAGGCGTATCTCGAGGCGGCTGGCGTGTCGGCAACTCAAGTTGCCTCGGCGGCGCCCGCCGAACTTGGTATTACGGGTACCCCTACCCTTGTTCTGCTGGATCGCAGTGGCAAGGTGCAGGAAGTCTGGCTAGGCTTTCTGGATGGGGCCCGGCAGGCGCAAGTGCGAACCCGGCTTGCGCGGTTGTAAGTGGTCAAAACGAAGGACAAGGAGAGAGATACAAAATGAGTTCCAAACTGTTTTCCGTATTAAAGATTGTCGCTATTGCCATGTTGTTAACTTGGGCAGTCAGCTCTCCCACTCAGGCGGTTGCGGGTCCGCAATGCAATTCTGGATGCGAGCAGGGCTGCGTGTGGAACGTCCAAATGTGCGCTGAGGACTGTTACGGTGGCGTCGCGATGGGCGACTACGGCCCGGCGGAGTGCCTGGACATGTGCAATTCCGATTTCATGGGTTGCCTGGCAAGCTGCGGCTGCCTCAACTAGTACTCCAGCCTCCGGCTACAACCGGGCGAAGGCCTGGAGCGAATCAAGCGCTCGCGGGCCTTCGCTCACAAGACAATCCGGGAACTGGTCGCCGCACTCTGCCGGTCGGCGTGCGTCGGATGTCGCGTGTTGGCAGGAACAGTTTCAGATCTTGCGGGAAGCGCGCAGCAGCGCCGCGTTCAGCGTGTCCAACTGAAGCAGAATCCGCTGCTCATCGCCGGAACCGATCACCGGCAAGTGCGCTTGCACGGTTTCCCCCGCCGGATTCAGCAGCCACAGCCACCCCGCCACGCACACCAGCGATGCGGCGCTGAGAAACAGGTTGACCTCCGTCGACAGCTTTTTTCCCCAAAGTGCGTGCAACAGTAACCCCAGCGTGGCGGTTAGAAAGTATAAAGAAAAGATCGCTGCATGTGCCACCACGTTGCGGCTCAGTGCGATGGGAAATCGGCTTAGGAACGCGAGGAGCAGCAGGATGAACACCACCAGGCTGAAATCGATGCCCCGCTCCAGGGCGTACTCATAGCCCAACACCCTGGAGAGTTGCGGCATGGCTGGGGTGAAGTGCGGCAGCAGCGCCAACCCTGAAATCGTCACCGATCCGGCAGTGGCCGCGTACATCGCCCAACGGCCCAGTGTTTCCAAACCGTGGTATTTCGCCAGAATGAGCCGGTACAGTTCCGCCACCACCAACACGTAGAAGACGACGCACACCAGCGACGTGATCAGCCACAACCAGAAATAAACGGGCGCCCCGGTGCTCACCAGCAAGGGCCAAATCGAGTTCGGCACTCGGAATACGAAATAGGCGAAGAAGACACGGTATTTCCGCCACAGCCCATTGCGATAGAGCTTGGCGGCCACCAGCGCCGACCCGATTAGCAGCAATATCTCGACGGATCGCTGGATCGCTGCGGTCGGCATCTGTCCCGGGTCTCAACGCGATTCTATCATTCAGACAGAGCCGCCATCGAGCCGGTCCAACTTCCCTGCGGTGCTACTTCACCCACGGGCAGGGGCTGCAAGTTGGGAGGGGATTGTCTGCCTTGTTGGTCGTTCTTGCAGCGGCGATGAACGACAGGACGAAAACTGCGAGCAGGGCGGCTTTTTTCATGGGAGTGGGTCCTTTCTTAGTACTGAAACTAGTACTATACTAGACGGAACTATACCCATAAGGCCAAGTTTATTGGGGATTTCCGCCGGTGGAACACTTTGGTGGACCTTGGAAATCCTGTAGGAAATAAGTATCGGCAAGAGTGTATCGATGTATGTATTTGGGGTATCGGCGAAGCAGGAGGCATCCCAGGCGCCGGGTGCTGTGCTCTATCACAGCCCTGAAGGCTGCGATGGAGCGGCCGGCTGCCGCGACGCCCGGCGCTTCCTGGGCTGCAGCAGCATTGCCACGCCAATCACCCGCCCAATCACGTCCACCTCTCGCGGATATTCGAAAACCAGCGCCGGCTGTTGCGAAGCGGGATGCGGCTGCACGATTAGCCGATGGCCGGCCAGCGTGCACCACCCGCAGAGGTAGCCCTCGCGGGACTCCAGAAAGTAAATCGGACGTTCCTGTTCGTCGCTCCAACCTGCGCTCTGGATCTTGCCGTGCCGGTCGTCGATCGCCACTACCGAACCCGGGTGCAGGATCGGATACATGGACCAGTCGTCCCAGCCGATCAGCCCATAGCGGAATTCCCGCACGTCCAGGCCGTTCAGGAAGCTGAGCGGCATTTTTCCGAAACGCCGGACAAACTGACTGAGGAATGTGGTCCGATTCCAATCCACCGCGGCGTCCACAGGCTCGGGAGCCAGCAAATGGGATCCCACGCCGAGAGCCGCCAGGTGGGTCCGCCTCAGCTTGATGTGCAAGGCCTCGCCAGCCAGCTCGGCGGCTGGTACGCCATACCAGCCCAGCACGTCCTCCAGGTTCAACCGGTAGATGGCGCATAGCGTGTACAGACGGAAGATGCTGGGCACGGTGCCCTTGTTTTCGATGTCGGCCAACCGGCTTAAAGCGATCGAAAACTCCCGGTTGTCTTGTCGCTGGGCAATTTCATGGCTGGCTTCGACCACTTCGCGATACGTCAGCCGCAGCCGTTCGCGCACGCGCTTCAACCGTTCTCCGCCACGCTCCATGTTATGATCCGGACTGGGCGCTCGCCGTGTGCCCCGTCCGGAATTATACCGTGGCGGGCTAGCCACGACAATTCAGTATTTGGATAATTTGTTCTGAATTTGGAACAAACCGCCGCCCAGAGCGACTGTGAAAATCGTCATCGGCATTTCCGGCGCCAGCGGTTCCCTCTATGGAGTTCGGCTGTTGGAGCGCTTGCGTGCGGCCGAAGACGTGGAGTTGCACCTGGTCTGGACCCGGTCGGGGGAAAAGACCCTGTTCCTCGAGACCGGTAAGCATATAGCGGAAATCCGAACGCTGTCGGATTATTCCCACTCACCAGAAGATATATCGGCCCGGCTGGCGAGCGGTTCCTATCCCATCGATGCCATGGTGGTTGCCCCTTGTTCCATCCACACCATGTCCTCCATCGCGCACGGTATCACCTCCAATCTCCTGACCCGGGCCGCCGACGTGACCTTGAAGGAGCGGCGAAAACTGATTCTGATGGTGCGCGAGACGCCGTTCCATCTCGGTCACTTGCGCAGTATGACGGCGCTGGCGGAGATGGGCGCCATCATCGCGCCACCCATTCCCGGCTTCTATCACCATCCGCAGACTGTGATGGACCTGGTCGATCACAGCCTGGACCGCGTGCTGGATCTGCTCGGGCTTCCCGATGCCGCCATTCGCCGCTGGCAAGGAGCTACGCCATGAAGAAGCCGCTACAGAGGCGCTCGCCCGCCGTGGCTTTCCAGGGCGAACTCGGCGCCTTCAGCCAGCAGGCCGTGCGCCAACTGCTGGGGCCCTCCGCGGCGGTGCTGCCCTGCGTGCGTTTCGAAGACATCTTCAACCACCTAAAGCAAGGAAAGGTGGCCGGCGCGATGGTTCCGATTGAGAACACGCTGGCCGGATCTGTCCACGAGAACTACGACCATCTGCTGCATTTCGAGTTGCCGATCGTGGCCGAGACCAGCGTGCGCATTGTGCACAATCTGATCGCTCCCAAAGGCGTTGGTTTCCGCCAGATCAGACGCGTCTTCTCGCATCCGGTGGCGCTCAACCAGTGTCTGGATTTCTTTCTCGCCAATCCGCAGATCGAGCGGATTCCGTATTACGATACGGCCGGAAGCGCAAAGATGATCGTCGAAGAAGGGCTGACCGACGCTGGCGCGATCGCCTCCGCGGTCGCTGCGGAGATTTACGGGGCGCACATTCTGCGAAAATCCATCGAGAGCGACCGGCAGAATTTCACCCGGTTTTTCCTGCTGCGGACGCCCGCGTATGCCAGGCGGCATCCATTGCGTGCGCCGTCCGGAACGATTTGGAAAACCTCCCTGGTGTTCAGCACCCGCAACATTCCCGGAGCGCTGTTCCGCGCGCTGAGCTCCTTCGCGCTGCGCGACCTCAATTGCACCAAGATCGAATCCCGCCCGCTGCGTGGCAAGCCATACGAGTATCTGTTTTATCTCGACTTTATAGGCCACGTCGATCACCCGCACTCGCAGAACGCGCTCCGTAACTTGGAAGAGATCACCGACTTTTTGCGCGTGCTCGGCTGCTATCCCAAAGGCGCCTGACACCAGCCTTACGCAATTCACAGCCTGAATCAGTACGATTTCGTCGTCCCGCTACCTCGCTCTAGACCTATCAATAAGGGTATGGCGTAATCTGGAGCGGGCGTGCGTCGGGCTCGACCAGCCACGCGCGGCGAGTGGGGTAATACTCGATCAGCTTTCGATTCTCGTCCTCACCCAGGTCGGCTGCCCAGATTACGTCCGCTGCGTCGATATCGGCGGCGTTGTGAATCCACTCGTGAAACAGGTGCTGCGGGCTGTAACGGACAAAGACGAGGTGCTTGCCGGCGAACGACGCCAGTTGGTTGTCGATGCGGATGCGACCCTCGGGATCGCCGTAATTGATGAAGTCGGCGGTATCGAAACGGCCGGCGGCGAGCAGCATGGTTTGATTCCCGCATAACATACCAAACCAGAACAGGAAATGGGCCAGCGCGAGGAAGACGGCCAGCCGCGCCGCTGCGCGTCCGGCTGTCCAGCGACTGAGGAATTCGAGCGCGGCCACCGCGGTGAGCACGAAGAGGCAAGTCAGCGCGGCGACATAGTGCGCATAAAAATATGGATAGAAATTGTCCGCCAACGCGAACAGCAGGATGGTCCCCAAGACCCATAGCAGACGCCGGTGGCGCCAACGAATCGACGCCAAAAAGGCCGTTAGTACCAGCAGCAGCGGCGGGCAGAAAAAGAAGCGGTACCAGTGCAGACGCTCTGCCAGCCGCGCGAAGTAGCTCGCCAGCGTATCTGGCCCCTGTCCGTGGATGATCGATTGGGCGCGGTAATCCGTCTCCTGCTCCGGCGTCAGCGTGCGATGCGGCACCGGGTTGGGTTGGAAGGTGAAGGTCGCCGGCACGCCATATTGATAGCGGCTGAGCATGTAAGGCAGCGTGGTCCAGCTTCCGGTCACGACCTTGTTCTGCGCCAGGGTGAGTGAAACCGCGGGCAGCAGCGTGATGGCGACGATGGGCAGTGCTTCACGAAAGCGGCGCCAGCCGGGAAGCAGAAACACGGCGGCGGCGATCGCGAGCAGCACGAATTCGAAGGGCCGCGTGAGGAGTTGCAGTCCGAGGCCCGCGCCAAGCAGCGCGGCGTTGCGCGTGGTGGGCTCGCGCCGCAGGCGCGGCAGGGCGCCGCACACCAGGCAGCCTGCCACGCCGGAAACCGCGCCGCCCCAATACAGGTTCATCCACATGCTGAGCGGGCCGAATTCGAGTGCGGCCAAGACGCCGCCCAGCAGCGCCCAGCCGGCGGTTGTCCAGCCGCGCAGCATCCAGTAGCAGGCCGCACACAACGCGCCGACCGAAATCGCCACGCCCACCCAGGGGTGGCCAAAGAGCTGGCCGAGGGCCAGAACAAAGCCTTGTCCCGGTGGAAAGATCGAGCTGTAGGTTGGCTGCTGCAAAATGAACACGGCTTCGAAGAACTGGTGGAGGGGATGCACCGGATTGGCCAGCCGAAAGTGGGCCAGCGTGTCGCCCAATAACAGGTAACTGAAATCGTCGGCTCCGCTTGGCGTTGGGACGGGAAACCGCGCCAACAGTGCCAGCCGCGAGCAGATCGGTAGCAGCGCCAGAAATGCCATCGACCATACCGGGCGCTCCGCCAGGCGGCGCGCGGCGGGCTCCACGTACTGGCGCAGCGCGGCCATCAGCACTAGCATCGCGGCCAGCGCGAACTCGATAAAGTCCGCCACTCCAAAACCGATCGGGTTGTGCAACGGCAAAAACGATCGGAAGAAATCGAAAAGGAACATGGGTCAACGCGCCATCCCGCCGTGGGCCATGCACGGTTATAGCACGGAGGCGTGGCATTGGGCCCGTGCGCGAACTTCACGGGCTGCGCGAAATGGAAGTCGAGTGGCCTGCAGTTCCCGCAAGAGAGCACCGGTATCCAACGGTAGGTATACGCCGTACTGGCTTCCACTGGCGCGCCAAATACGAGGGCAAGCTACGGCCCGCCCCTCGAGCGGCCCGCGCGATGCGGGCTTTGGACATTGACCTGCACCGTTGATAGCATAAGGGCATGTTGCACCCGATTTGGTCCGCCCTTCTCGTCGCCGCGCTGCCTTTTGCTGGTCTGTGGGCGGCCGATAATCGGTTGACGCCACAGGAAACCGCAGCCGGGTGGACGCTGCTGTTCAACGGCCGCGATTTCGGCCATTGGGAAGACCCTGCGCGAAAGTCTCCGGCGGGCGACTCGTTCGTTATTGAAGACGGCTGCTTGAAAGCGGTGGCGCACGCGCGGATCGTCGAAGACCTTTTCAGTGAGGAGAATTACGGCGACTTCGAACTGCAGTGGGACTGGAGGATTTCGTCCAGCGGCAACAGCGGGCTGAAGTATCGCATTCAGGATCGGGTGTTCCTGAACGGGCAACTCGCCCCGCGCTTCGAGGACAAGGTCAACCAGGCGCTGGCCAACCGGCCCACCGGCCGGCCCAGCCGCGGCCAGGAATACGTCGTCGGCTTCGAATACCAGATGACCGACGACCTCCGCAACTCCGACGCGGTGCATGCTGGTCCTCGTCACCAGTCGGCGGCGTTGTACGACATCTTTCCTCCGCTCGCCAACCGCACGCTGCCTGTGGGCGAGTTCAACCACTCGCGCCTGGTCGTGCGGGCGAAGCATGTCGAGCACTGGCTGAACGGCGAAAAGGTGATGGAGGGAAACCTTGACGCGCCGGAGGTGGCTCGCAGCATGACGAAGCGCTGGGGCGAAAACTCGCGCGTGTGGGAACTATTGGTGAAGCAGCCACGCGCGCGCTGTCCCATCTCGCTCCAGAACCATGGCGATGAGGCTTGGTTCAAGAACATCAAGATCCGCCCGATCGATTAGCCGAACGTTCGCGAGCCGTTTTGAAACGCGGCCTCATCGTGTGGCCAACGCAAGAACAGCTTCTTAACGATCAGGTGCCCGGATTGCGCTCGAGCGCGGGTGCAGCCTCTTCATCCATGTAGATTTCCGCCATGTCCGAGTGGTACACGTGAACGAATCCCGGTGCGTCGTTCATCGTTTCCTGCAGGAGTGGACGGAACCGCTCCAAGCTCACTTGGGTGAGATCGGTGGAAGTCAACAGAACATACTGGAGATGGAATGCGCGCGCGTAGGCGGGTATCGAGCGCAATTCGTTCTTCAGCACTTCTTCCTGCCCGCGATAGAACAGTACGGCCGGAATGATCTGGCTGGCCGTCCTGCGGCCTGTATATAGATACAGTAGTCCATCATCGGTTGCCAGAACCCCGGCGGTGGCCGGCGTGTGAGTCGAAATCCATCGATAAGCGGCGCGTTTGCCTGCCGTCTCACGCCTGCCTTCCACCAGCAAGTTGGGAAGAGATTGAAATATGGCTCCGCAGGAGGAAATGGCCGCGATTAAGAACAGGGGCCCAAGCAAACAGGCGGCTGCTATCGAAAGAGCGGGAGCCAGGCGCCATCGCGGCAGGTTCGAGGCGGACGGGCGAAGAGCGTTTGCAATCTCCGTTGCGATGCCGCCTAGCAAAAGTGGGAGCAGCGGAAAGAGCAGCCGGGGTGTGGGAGGGCCGTTCCAGACAACAAGCTGTCCCAGGCAGCCGATGGCGAAGGCCGGGTACTGCCAGCATCCAGTGCGCCTACTGAAGCGGACCGCGCCAGAGACGATCGCGATCATTGCAACGGCGCATAGGATGCTTGCGAAAAGCGAGTTGCCCGCACCTGGGACGAGCAGGCCGGAGAGGCCGGAGAAGAGCAGCCGGAGATTGACGGAGGACATGTGAAAAAAATCGTGCCACGTCAACCCGTACAGGTAATACCCGAAATAGCTGGTGTGGTACAACGACACAAGATCCGAGGAGTGGGACGCGTGCAGCCGCGCCCATAAGTTCCAGCCCGCGACCGCGGCGAACAAAGGCGCCCATGCGAGCGCGGCGTGCCGGTATCGCCGCCGGAGAAGAAAGCAGAGCGGCAGGGTTGCCAGCAGAGGGAGAGTACTGGATTTGATCAAGTAAGCAATCGCGGCCAGAGCGCCAGCACCAACCGCGGTCCGGTCCGCGTGGCCGGAGGATGCGGGCTGGTCGGCGCAGAGGAAACAGGCGAGCAGCGCGACCGAAGACCATAATTCGGCCATGACCATCGTGCCGAACAGCAGAACCAAGCCGTTGCAGGCCAGCACGAGCACCACGAACCAAGCCGGCACGCGCCGCAACCCCCAGCGCACAAACATCGCCCAAGCCAGCGCCAGATATGCTGGAACGGCCGCCCAACCCAATACGCTGTCGAGCGGGAGGTTGCGCGGAAAGTCAGGACTGAATCTCCAAACGACCGACAGCATGAGCGGCCAGAGAGGCGGATACTTCGTTTGGAAAGGCTGTCCCGCGAGGCTGGGGATTCGATAGCCCGAACCTGTCGCTAGCGACTTGGCGCACTCGAGGTAAATCGTATCGTCCTTGAAGCGCCCCAGCAGCGGCATGTCCGACGCCTGGAACAGGAGTGACAGTGAGGGCAAAAGCGCTAGCACGAACAGAAGGGCTGTCACAAGGAGCCGCCACGGTTGCCGGTGACCAGTGAGGGGTCTCATTTATTTGCAAGCAGGCGCCCGATTACGTCCGGTACACGCGTTCGTGCACCGCGAGCACCACTTGGCAAGCGAGCGTTACAACTCAAGGCTATCGTGTGGCTTGCAGATCCAGCAACGTCATCCTTAGTTAATCATGTGTGGCCGTGCGCCGTTCCAACCTGAAACGCTACTGGCCAAGACCGAACCGCAGTCAAGAGAGCTTGGCGGCGAGCAAGCCATTATCTTAGTTCAAGCGCCGCTGGGGGTCTCGCCTGTCCCTACACCTATGCCACTGCTTTGCTGGTTACGACTGGGACGTAACGCCGGTCGGTCTTCCCAATGTGTTGCGTCAGCCAGTCCTCCACGAAGCTTAACAGCCGGATACTGATCCCAATCTGCCCGCTCTGAAACTCCCGGCAGAACTGCGATACTTGCCGCGTTAACTCCTCGTGTTGCACTTTGTGAGCGGCGCATTCGGGATAGTGGTGAAGCTGCATCAGCCGTTCTTCGTAGGCAAAATGGGCTGCGGTGTACTGCGCCAGACGGGTCAGGATTGTGGCCATCTCGTCCTTAGCTTTGCCGGAGCTCATGGCTGCATAAAGCTCCGCGCCGATGGAAAAGAGCCCTTGATGCTGGGCGTCTATGATGGCAATGCCAGTGGCGTAATTGTCGTTCCATTCGAACATATGGACTCTATCGGCAGATGCAGCCGGAACTTTAGCTGCGACTGCTGGTCTCGGACGCACCGGCGAGAACCATCGCTGCCAGGGGTGGGGCGAGCATCGGCGTAGGCCAGCCGGGGACGGCGTCATCCCAGCTTCGGAGGATCGCGTGCAAAGTCCAGTGGCGTGCCCCTGCTGGCGCTCTTAAGTGGTTTCAACCGCGGAGGTTGCCGCGCCGTTTGTTGTGCGAAATCCGCACACGCGTGTGGCCGCCGGTCGACACCGGTTGCGTGCGCGCTCCGCGCTAACGCTTGCTATAATCGGACTTTACCAGAGCCAGCAGGATGCGTCCTCCGATATTGCCCATGAAGTGTATTCCGGTAATCCTCTTCTGCTCGGCGGCCTTATACGCCGCCGAGCTCGTGAATGGACAGGCCGCCCGCCCGGTCGTCAACCACGTGACGCCCAGCACGGCCCCCGATTTCGTGAATGGACAGGCCGCCCGCGCGGTCATCGGCCAGGAGACCTTCACCAAAGCCGATCCGAATTCAACCAACATGATAATCGGCTCGGCTAACGGCGTGGCGTACGCGGCCAATACGTTGTTCGTGGCGGATTCCAATGTGATGAGCGCGGCGCCTGTCAACAACCGTGTGCTGATGTTCCAGAATATGTCCAGCCAACTGCCCCCGCCGTCGGCTGAGCTGCCGTATTTGACAGCTTGCCCGGTCTGCGTCGGCACGGCAAACGTGGTGCTGGGCCAGCCGGATTTCATCACCAACACGATCAATGTCGATGCCAGCCAGAATAATGTGCGTCTGCCTTCGGCGGTGGCATCCGATGGCGTCCACCTGGCGGTGGCGGACACGAACCATAACCGCGTGCTGATCTGGAATCACCTGCCGACCTACAACAACGCTCCGGCGGACGTGGTGGTGGGGCAAAAGAACTTCACCGATTGGCAGTCGCTGCCTATTAATACGCTGCCGACGGCGAGTTCGCTGCGTGGGCCGCAGGGTGTGTGGATACAGAACGGCAAGCTATTCGTGGCGGACACACAGAACAATCGCGTGCTGATCTGGAACTCGATCCCCACCACGAACGGCGTGGCCGCCGACTTGGTGGTTGGCGCGCCCAACTTCACCACGTATAGCGCAACGGCGGTGGCGAACCAGTCCACCAGTGCCACTTCCTCCAACATGCTGGACCCGGTCTCGGTGACCTCCGATGGCACGCACCTGTTCGTCAGCGACCTGGGCTACAACCGGGTGCTGATATGGAACTCGATACCTACCACCAACGGCGTGGCTGCCGACGTCGAGATCGGCCAGCCGGACATGGTCAGTTCCTTGGCGGATAACTCATACAGCGGAACGGCGGCGACCACGGCCGGCGATACGAATGTGGAAACTCCGGTCCTCTGTAAGGTGCCGGACGGCACGGACCCGAACGGTAAACCAACGTATCCGGTCTCCTGCAGTTACACGCTGAGCTATCCGCGCTTCGCGCTTTCCGACGGCACACGGCTATACGTCGCCGATGGAGGCAACGATCGGGTGCTGGAGTACGAGCAGATTCCGGCCGTCAACGCCCCGGCGGCCGATATCATCCTCGGCCAGCAGGGCGGCTCGATCGATCAGGCCAGCAACGCAACTGATTCCATGAACACGCCGACCTCGCTGGCGTGGGACGGCTCGAACCTTTACGTGGCGGACCCGTATAACCGGCGCATCACGGTCTACACGCCCATGACAGCCACCCTCCCTTACCAAGCGGTCGTGAACTCCGCCAACCTGGTTGTGATTGCCAATGGAACGATCTCCATTGGCGGCTCCATCCACGATGGCGATGTGCTGACCGTCACCACGGGTTGCGGAGGCCAGGGGTGCATCTCGACGAATACGGGGACGTACACTTACGAGGTGTCGGTCACCGACTCCCTGGCGGACGTGATTGCCAACATTGTCGCGGTGATCGATGCGAGCAATGGAGGCTCCGGCGATCCGAACCTGATCGCCACGGCGGACACGGGCGATTCTGAAGTGGTCCTCACCGCCAGGGTTCCCGGACCAAATGGAAACAGCATCACGTATTCGGCGAGCACATCGAGCGGCGCGTCGCTCTCCGCATCCGCCGCCGAGACGAATTTGAAGGGCGGGGGAGGCGCGGCCAACGTCGGGCCCGGCACCATTGTCTCTATATGCGTGACCACCTGTGCCACACAAAACGCCAACACCACTCCACCGTTTACGTTTACCGCCGAGACGCTCCAGGCCGATTTGACGCAGCAGACGCTGCCCACGGAAATGGGCGGCGTCGAAGTGTATTTCAACGGCATTCAGTCGCCGCTGCTCTCGGTCTCCCCGACGGAGATTAACGCTCAAATACCGTGGGAGATGCCCGTCACCACCACCTTGACCACCAACCTGAACAGCATCAACGCTTATGTGCGCTCGGTGAAGAGCGATGGCAGCATCCAGGTGACCTCGCCGGTAGCGGTGTCGATCGTTCCTGCCAACCCAGGCGTGCTTGCACTGGATAACTCCGCGGACCCGCGGGTCGCGAACGCCTTTCACGCGCTGAGCCAGGCTCACGGCGTGGTCAGTGTCGACGGAACCGCTGTGCCTGGAGACACAGAAACGGTCACTATCGCCGGGCGCAGTTACACCTACACCACAGCGCCCGGGGACACGCTGGATTCTATCCGCGACAATTTGGTAGGTCTGATTAACACCGATCCGCAAGTCTCCGCGTACGCATCGACGGACTTCGATCGGATCGTCCTGCTGGCTCGCGTGGCTGGCCCCGTTGGCGACGGCATCGTTTACAGCGTCAGCACGTCGAGCGGTGCGAGCACGACGATAACGGCTTTAGGCGGATCGCCCGCAGCCTTGTGCTGCGCCAATATCAAGGGCGCGCCCGTCACGCCGCAGAGTCCGGCTGCCGCCGGCGAGATTATCGATATCTACGCCATTGGTCTGGGGCTTCCGATCATCACGCCGCTCAACCAGGGCCTGATTAAGACGGGATTCCAATACCCGCTCAGCGCACCGCCGACGGTGCCAACCTTCCTGCAGTTTGTTTCCGCCACATGCGGGGAGTCCGACATCTCCGCCGACGTGCTGACTTCCACCTTGATTCCGGGCACATTCGGCACGTACTTCGTGGAGTTGCACCTCAATCCCAATCTACCCACGCAATGGGATACGCCGCTCACCATCGCCCAGAACGCATTCGTCAGCTTCCCGGTAACGATTCAGGTGCAAGGCGCAGGCGGCAATTAGGCTTGACGCGGGCATTCCCGCCTGTAGCGGCGCCATTCGTGGCATCGTCACTGGCAACGGCAGAGACACTGGCTCATCAAGAAATCCCGGGATGAATCCTCGACACAGTTGGCTGTACAGCCTGCGTCATGAGCGGACGCGGATTTCAACTGTATAGTCGGCGCACCTGGTCATGCACCGCGCCCGGCACCAGGTGTTCCCAGGCGCCGCCGGCGGCGATCCGCCGCCGCACCTCGGAAGCCGACACATGATCGAAGTCACCATCCAACTCCAGGCGACCTATGGCGTGAGCGAGGCTTGTGGGCGGGGTGTACTCGCCGCGCCGCGCGGCCACCAGCAGGCCAAATTCCCCGGACATTTTGTCAATCGCTTCCGGCACGCCGTAGTCCCAGTGAACGATGCGCTCGGCGGCGTCGCGCCCGCATAAGATCGACACGCGAATACTGCCCCCATATGCGGCGCGACACTCCCGCGCAATCTCAAGGAAGAGCCCCCCATCGGAGCACGCGACCGAGAGAGACGCCGATCTTGCGGCGAGCGCCATCAACAGGGACGCCCGCGTTTCAAGCCCGGCGCCCGAGTACTCCTTGTGCGGAAACTTTCGCGGCAGTACGAACGCTACCTGCTCGACCTGGGCCAAGGCTGCGCGTGCCAGTGCGATATGTGCGACTGTAACGGGATTAAACGCGCCCGGCAGGATACCTATGTGAGAAGGCCTGCCTGGCGCGCGGTATAGAAACTCCACAGAGCGGTCTCTCCCTCCCAGAAGATAACACGGTCCGATTGCGCCACAACCCCCAAATTCGCCGCGTGTGAGGCTTGCCGAGTGTGTAATCTGACGCATGCGTGTGGCGAATTTGCAGTCGAGCGCCGCAAAAACACGAAGGGCGCGGAATGTTTTCCGCGCCCTTCGTCGAGAGGCCAGGACCAGAGGTTGAAGCGAAGAAGTTAAGCCGCGTCGGCCAGAAACTCGTCGGTTGCGTCGCCCGGATCGGATTCGAATTCGTGACGGTCGGCAGCTTCCTGACACGCGATGCAATACTTTGTCCAGGGCACTGCATCGATACGCTTCGACTTGATCTCCTCGTCGCAATGCAGGCAGGTTCCGTAACTCCCATCGGCAATACGGACCAGCGCGCCTTTCACCTGGCGCAGCAGACTAGACTCGCGGTCCAGCGTGCGAATGGCGAGTTCGCGTTCCCCGGCAAGCTGCACTTCATCGAGCGCATCCGGCGACTTTTCGATCGCGATGTCGTCGCGCTTCCGCAGCCCGGCCGACAGTTCCGCTGCCTTCGCTTCCAGTACCCTCTTGTATTTTTCCAACTCTGTCCTGTTCATGGTCCATCTCCCTTCAGCCAACGATGTAATGCTCTTAATGCCTATATCGTGGCCTGTCTCCCTCCGGCAAAATCATAGACGATAACTGCTGCCAAAGGTTACACCTGGGCCAACCCCTCGCCAGGGCTATCGTGCCGCCTCGCCAGCCGAGTGCTGGCCCGATTAGCCGATACCTAGCAACCTTAGTGCCAAATCATCCCGCACTCCCTGGCACGGAAACAAGACGCTCAATCATACAGGATTACTAATCGGCGGAATCAAGGAATTCTTCAGTGCCTGTGACCGAGGTTCGCCGGTGACACGTTTCAGCGCCTGACGCGCGCTGCAGCGTCCAAGCTGCCGGAGCGATCCAGTGCCCGTGACGAGGCGCACTGCCAACACTCCACGGAGGAAACGTCCATTACTCGACGGACCCACGCCAGCTTGCCGGTGCTGCTCTAGCCGTCCTGCCGGACATGAGCGCCATCACAGTGGTAATGCCGCTTCCGTACGCGATCACGGATATCGCGCTGTGCAATTGGATGCGGAAACCCGCTTGCGGATTCAGTATACACCTACCCGCAACGATGCTATCGAGCGTGGCGGGCCTCAGGCGTTCCTCCCGCCAGACAAGCGCGGCCTCCGAAGGCCGGCAAAGGGCCTCCGTCGCAAAACGGTGTTTCCAGCAGCATCGTACAATGTTTAATTCAGCCCAGCGAGAGACATCGTCCGACTGGAAATCATCTTGCGATTCCAAACCGAAATCCGTGAGCGGATTTGCGCCGCCGCCGCAATCGCCTTTTTCCTGCTGTCGGGAATGGCCTTCATCGGCAGCCTCGGCGTTGAAGCGGACGAGGCCTTGCCGGCCGGCCCGCTCTATCGACCCAAGTCCTGGTACTACGCCTGGCACTTCATCCACGCCCGTATACCGCTGATGCAAATGAGTTATCTGGGCACGCTGAAGACGTGGATCTGGCGGCCGGTTTTTCATTATTGGGGCACCGGTGTCTGGGCCTTGCGCTTCCCCGCCTTGGTGGTTGGAGCCGCCAGCATTTGGATCTTCTACCGTTTCCTGCGGGCCATTGTGGGTGCTCGCGCCGCAGTGGTTGGATGCGTCATTCTGGCCGCCGATTCCCAGTATCTGCTGACGACGACATTCGACTGGGGCCCAGTTGCGCTGCAGCACCTGCTGATCTGCGCGGGCCTGCTGGCGTTGGTGAGATTTCACGGCTCGGCCAAGTCTCTGTGGCTGGCCGCGGGCTTTTTTTTCTTCGGCCTGGCGGTTTGGGACAAAATGCTTGCAATGTGGATGCTCTCGGGGCTGGCGATTGCGGCCCTGGCGACGGTGCCGCGCCAGATTCTGGCGGCGTGGAGCTGGCGGCGTCTGGCGATTGTCACGCTCGCTTTCCTGGCTGGCGCATTTCCCGTGGTGCTCTCCGGCATCCACGACCATTTCGCGGCATTGCGCGAGAACGCCGGACGGACGGTGGACGAGTTTCCCAAGAAAGTCACCATACTGCAACGCAGTATCGACGGGGAAGTCCTGTTTGGCTACATGTTTGCCGAGGACGAGCAAACGGCCGTGCCGCGCGCCGCCGCCAACCTGGCCGAGCGCCTCAGCGGCGAGGTTTCTGAGCGCTTTGGCCACCCGCGGACCAGCCTGCAGCTTTATGTTTGTTTGCTGGCTCTGGTGTTGGCGCCGCTGGCCCGCGGCCGGGACCTGAGGGCCATCCTGTTCGCGCTTATGGCGATGGCGGTCGCGTGGATCCAAATGGCCACCACGCGCGACGCTGGTGGCAGCGTGCATCACACCATCCTGTTGTGGCCCCTGCCGGCGATGATGGTGGCGGTCTCGTTCGCCGCGGCCTCTCGGCGGCTCGGCCGTGCTGGTATTCCGGCAGTTGCCGTCATTTTGGCACTATTAGCAGCCTCCGACGTTCTGGTCACCAACGAGTATTTCCGGGCATCCGTGCGCAACGGCGGCAGCCGCACCTGGAGCGACGCCATCTTTCCACTCTCCGCGGATTTGATGGCGACGCGCCCGGCCGCCGTTTACTGCGCCGACTGGAATATCCTGGAAAGCCTGCGGCTGCTGGACCGTGGCGCGCTGCCGCTGCTGAACGGGATGGACCCGGCTCCAGCGCCGGACATCAGCCTGGCCGACCGCCAGGTGCTGCTCGAAAGGATCTCCGCGCCCGACGGTGTTTGGGTGACGCACATTCCCGATTTTGAGTTTTTCCCCGCTATCCGTCCGCGGTTGGACCGTTTCGCCGCGGCCGCCGGTTTCGAACACCGCCTGCTGCAAGTCGTGCGCGACAGGCACGGGCGCCCCACCTTCGAGGTATATCGTTTTCAAAAGCAGGCAGAGCCGTAGGGAACGGGCCGGCTCCCGCGCGCGTTGGATATAATGAAGCTCGCATCGCATGAAATTCGATATCGAAGCAGACTGGGCGCTCAACCTGCTTTGCAATTACGATTGCGCCTACTGTTTTTCCCGCGCTTCCACCGAGCACCCCTTGGTCGGACGAATGTCGCCGGAAGAGTACTTGGACTTTTTCGATTCCACCGGGAAAACCTGGTTGCTGCACCTTACCGGCGGTGAGCCGTTCTTTCACCCCGATTTCGTCCGTCTATGCCGGACGCTGACGTCGCGGCATTACATTTCCCTCAATTCCAATCTCTCCTCCAGCCGTGTGCGCGAGTTCGCGGCGGAGATCGACCCCGCTCGTGTCCGGTACGTTCATTGCGGCGTTCACGTGGAAGAGCGCGACCGCCGGAATGCCTGGCGGAATCTGCAGTCCAATCTTGCGTGCTTGCTGGACCGTGGCTTTCCGCTATTCGCATCTCAGGTGATGACCCCGGCCGCGTTTGCGGAATTTCCGCGCGTGGCCGATTTATTGGCGAAAGCACGCGTTCCATTGATGCCGAAGGCCCTCCGCGGCTCTCACCAAGGCCGCTGGTACCCGCAGGCTTACACCGAAGACGAGCGCACGCAGTTCCGCCGCTTCTCGGAGCAAGCCGAACGGATCGCCGCGACCAATCCGTGGCAGCCCGATCTCCATGGCGCAACGATCAATCCGCTTCTCGACCGCGATTATCTCGATGGAGTCCCCGATTTCACGGGCATTCCATGCTCCGCGGGCAGGATTTCGGTTTCTATCGGCTATGACGGAAAAATTTTCCGCTGCGGCCAGAAAACGATTCTAGGCAATATTTTCGACCGGCGGCTCGATCTGTTTGCGGAAGACCGGCCTTGTGATGACGAGTACTGCTTCTACTGGTGCCTGCGGTATTCGCGCTTCGAAAAAGACGCGGCGGCGAATTATCCACGGTGCGGCGCGCCGAGCAGGTTGAAGCAGACGTTGGTTACCATCCGCGGCGTGCGCCGGGAAATTGGGAACCGGATCGCGGCTCTCTCTCAGCCGGGGCGGCCTTGACTCCGGCGGTGTCTGTGATAATTCCCACCGCTCACCGGCCGCAACTGGTACTTCGTGCGGTGAGCGGCGTGTTGGGGCAAACCATGCGCGAGATCGAAGCCATCGTCGTAGTGGACGGCGACGACCCGGCGACTATGCAGGCCCTGGCTTCGATCGGCGATCCCCGTTTACGTGTGCGTGCGTTGCCAAAACGCGTGGGCAGCGCGGGCGCCCGCAATGCGGGCGTAGCCGAGGCCCGCAGCCGCTGGATCGCGTTTCTCGACGACGACGACGAGTGGTTTCCCCGCAAGATCGAGATCCAGTTGCAAACCGCCGAACAGTGCGCGTACCTGCACCCGATCGTCTCGTGCCGCTTCTTGGCGCGCAGCGAGCAGGGCGACATGGTCTGGCCCCGCCGCATTCCGGCTGCGGACGAGCCAATCGGCGAGTATTTGCTTTGCCAACACGGTCTGCGCGGCGGCGAAGGAGTAATTCTGACGCCGACTATTCTTACCACCAAGGACCTGCTGCTCCAGATTCCCTTTGGACAAAACCTACCGAGGCACAACGACACTGACTGGCTGTTGCGCGCTGTGGCCGTCGAAGGTGTGAAAGTCGTGTTTGTGCTTGACCTGGAGCCGCTGGGCATCTGCCATATGGATGCCGACCGACCGCGAATCAGCAACACGGCCGATTGGCGGTATTCTCTCGACTGGATCGAGGCGCATCGCGGCCTGGTGACGCGGCGCGCCTATGCATCGTTCGTGTTGACCTCGGCGAGTTCCACGGCCGCGCGGGGCAGCCACTGGAGGGCGTTCTGGCTGCTGCCGTGGGTGGCATTTGCAAATGGCAAGCCTCGCTTCATCGATCTCCTGGCGCATCTTGCGATCTGGCTGGTTCCTGTCAAACTTCGAAGCCGCCTCTCGGTTTTGCTGGACACCAGACGAAGAGCAGTTGCGCGGCGGACCGCCGCGCTGGGTCCGGCCGGCCCCGGGACAATCGCATGACGGAGCCCGAAATCCGCATCTCGGTAGTTCTGTCCACGCGCGATCGAGCCGGTGTAATCCAGGACGCGGTCCGCACCATCCTGCAGAACGACCATCCCGATTTTGAAGTTGTCATCGTCGACCAGAGCGCTGACGGTACTACGGAAGTCGCTCTCGCTCCGTTCTTGAGCGACCCACGCCTACGCTACCTGCGCAGCGTCACCGCGGGCAAGACGGTGGGACTGAACCTCGGAATCCGCGCGGCGCGCGGCGCGCTCGTCCTGTTGACGGATGACGATTGCCAGGTTCCAACCGATTGGCTCCGCCAGACCGAAGCCGCATTTGCCGTGGACGGCAGAATCGGGATTGTGTTCGGCAACGTTCTTCCCGCTTCCCACGACCCTGCGCTGGGCTGCATTCCGGCGTACATCCGGCAGCAACCGTTTCTGGCCCGAGGCGTTCGGGACAAGAACCATGTTGAAGGACTGGGCGCATGCATGGCAGTGCGGCGGTGTGTGTGGCAGTCCCTCAGCGGCTTCGATGAGATGTTGGGAACAGGTTCGCGATTCAAAGCCGCCGAGGACGGGGATTTGGCTCTGCGCGCCCTGTCGGCCGGCCACTGGATCTACGAAACGCCGGCAGTCTGGGTGACGCATTACGGGCTCCGGAATTGGGAGCAACTGCCGGCCCTGATTTACAGCTACTGGTACGGAACCGGTGCGATGCTGGCGAAGCCGGTTAAGACCGGACCGTGGCGGATACTGCCCCTGCTGCTGCGGCTCGCGGCCAAATTCGTCCTGGGGCGCTCCACCGTTGGCGCCAGCCTGGGCCCGCAGCGCAGAAGACTCGCCAAGCTGCGGTCCTTTGGCTGTGGCTTCCTGGCAGGCGCAGGCGTCCCCGTCGACAAAAAGACCGGTCTCTTTGTCCGGCCCACGCCAGCCTCCGGGCTGGAGGTTCGTTCGCAGCTATAGGTGCACTGCCGATTCTGAGCGGCGTCAACCCGCCACTGGCATTCACGCCGCGCCCTTCCAAGCCAATCCGCGCCGAAGAGTTATTGCGCGAGATGGAACGTGTCCGGCTAAGTTGTGCCGCACCGATTGCGGTCGAACGCTGAGGGCTCATCCGCGCGGTACGGCGGCGCCAGAGGTGGGCACCACAAGCCGATCGGCACGCAGGACCGTGAGAACTCCAGCTCATGACGTTTCCCATGCACGAAGCCCGCCCGGCTTACGAAGCAAATGGAGGCCGCAAACCGGGCTGACGGTCCTGCTGTTCTCTGGGGGCAAGCGCGATGCTCAGTAACCTTGCTCTTGCAGCTTGTCTATGGTCAAGCCGGTCTTGACGTCGAGTTTGCGGAGGAGCTTTTCGACGTGCTTGGCAAGGATGTCGCACTCGATATTGACACGAGCGCCGGGACGATACGTGCCAAGCGTGGTGTTGCGGTACGTGTGGGGGATGATGGTGACGCTGAGTGCATCGCCCTCCAGCGCGGCGATCGTGAGGCTGATACCGTCGATGGCGATGGAGCCCTTGTAAACCAGAAACGGGTCGAGCGCCGCGGGCACGCGTATGCGCAGCCACCAGTTGTCTTCGCCCAGGGCTTCGAGCGAAAGGAACTCGCCTGCGCCATCCACATGCCCCTGCACGATGTGGCCGCTCAGGCGGCCGTTCGGCGATAGCGGGCGCTCCAGATTCACGCGCGAGCCGGCGCGCAGATCGCCCAGGTTGCTGAGGCGCAGCGTCTCGGGCGCCAGGTCGGCGGAAAAAGAATCTGGCCGCTGGTCCACGGCAGTGAGGCATACGCCATTGACGGCAATGCTGGAGCCGAGCCCCAGGTCCGCCAGCACGGCCGCGCAACGGACCTTCAGGCGCGCGCCGGCCGGCCGCGTCTCCAGGGCTTCCACGGTGCCCAGTTCTTCAATGATCCCGGTAAACATATCCTTCGATGGCGAACTCGTCGGGTGGGATGGAATGAATGGTGATGTTGTGCACGCGAATGGCGTCCACGCGGCGCCGCCGGCCGATGCCGCCGGCCAGCGGCAGCGCCTCCAGGCCGCCCAGAATCTTCGGACCGTAGTAAAACAGGATGCGATCGACCACGCCGGTTTCGAGCGCTGTCCAATTCAGCTTGCTGCCGGCTTCGATCACCAGCGACAGGTAGTGCCGCCGTCCCAGCCAGTCGATCACCCCGGCCAGATCGGCGCGGCCGCCGGGCCCGTTGAGCACCAGCACCTCGACGCCGGCGGCTTCGAGCGCCTTGCGCCGGTCGGCGGAAGCGGCGGAGGTGGTGACGGCGACCACATCGCAAGCCGCGCTGCGCACCATCTTCGAATCCGGCGGCAGGCGAAGCTGAGAATCCATCACCAGGCGCAGCAGCGGGCGGCTGCGCGGGAAGCCGGTGCGGTCGTTGAGCAGGCAATCGTCGGCCAGCACAGTGCCGATTCCGGTGAGAATGGCGTCGTGATCGTGGCGCAGTTCCTGCACGTGTGCGCGCGCTCGCTCGCTGGTGATCCAGCCTCGGTTGTCGTCCGGCGCGGAGATTTTGCCATCGAGCGTGATGGCGGCCTTCAGCGTCACCAGTGGCCGGCCGGTCTGCATGAAGTGCAGGAACGGCTCGTTCAACTTGGCGGCCTCGGCCGCGAATTCGGTGGCCACCACTACTTCCACGCCGGCGGCCTGCAAGCGGCGGAAGCCTTCGCCGGCCACCAGCGGATTCGGATCGGCCAGCGGCGCCACCACAGTGGCGACGCCGGCGGCGATGATGGCGTCTGTGCAGGGCGGCGTGCGGCCATGGTGGGAGCACGGCTCCAGGTTGAGATAGAGCGTGGCGCCGCGCGCCTTTTCGCCCGCGTGCGCCAGTGCGATCACTTCGGCGTGCCGCACACCGGCATACGTGTGATAGCCTCGTCCCACCACTTCCCCGTCCCGTTCGAGTACGGCACCGACCATCGGGTTAGGGCTAGCCACTCCGCGGCCTTGCCGCGCCAGGTCGAAAGCTTCGCGCATCCATGCAGGGTTCATATTTCGAATAGCGACGCGATGAACTTCTCGCCGTCGAACGGCAACAGGTCGTCCACCTTCTCGCCCACGCCAACGTAGCGGATGGGCAGATCCAACTCCCGCGCGATGGCCACCACAATTCCTCCCTTGGCCGTGCCATCCAGCTTGGTAAGCACGATGCCTGTCACGCCCGACGATTCGGTGAACTTGCGCGCCTGCTCCAGGCCGTTTTGTCCCGTGGTCGCGTCGAGGACCAGCAGCACCTCGTGCGGCGCATCGGGAATCACCTTCTTTGCCGTCCGGGCCATCTTTTGCAATTCGGCCATCAGGTTTTCCTTGGTTTGCAGGCGCCCCGCGGTGTCCACGATCACGTAGTCCACTTTGCGCGCGCGCGCCGCGCTCACCGCGTCGAACAGCACCGCGCTCGGATCGCTGCCGGCACTCTGCCGTATCACCGGCGAGCCGGTGCGCTCACCCCAGATTTCAAGTTGCTCGATGGCCGCGGCGCGAAACGTGTCGGCCGCGCACAGCAGCACGCTGCGCTGTTCGCTCTTGAATCGCGCAGCCAGTTTGCCGATGGTGGTGGTCTTGCCCGATCCGTTGACGCCGACCACCAAAATCACCGCCGGCGGCTCGGCGACATGCGCCGGAGCGCGCTCGGACGCCTGCAGGATTTCGAGCAGATGCTCGCGGATGAGGCCCTTCAATTCGGCCGCATCGCCCAGTTGATGCCGCTCGACGCGCTGGCGTATGCGCTCCAGGATTTCCTCGACGGTGCGCACGCCCATGTCGGAAGCGATCAGCGTGGATTCGAGCTCGTCTAGCAGATCGGCATCGATCTCTTTCCTACCCTGGATCGCGTCCTCAATCGCGGAAACCAGGCCGGCGCGGGTTTTCTGTACGCCGCTCTTGAGCTTTTCGAGCAGCGACGGTTCCCGCTCCACGGTGCCAAATAGGGTCTGAATCATTTTTCATTCATTCTAGCAGCCAGGCCAAGCGGGGCAGGGCACTGTGATGGGCTGGGCGTGCCGACATTCGGGCGCCACGGCATTGCGAGTGCCCGCGCAGTGGCAAACCTTTCCGCATCCGTTCGGGTGCTCGGCGCCATTGACACCTGGTTCTCAAAATGAGAACATTGAGTTGTTGGTGCGCCGCCTTTGAAAATAGTCGGAACGGCGAACCTGTTACGGTTCGATGGGGATGAGGCGGCGATGCGATCCGTGGCCTCGTGGCAGAAGATTTGCGAGAGCGCCGATTGGGAGAAATTCCTGGACGTGCGGCGCCAGTTTCCCAGTGCCGACCGCGTTGGACAGTGCGTGGTGTTTGATATCCGCGGCAACCGTTATCGGTTGATCGCCAAGGTCTACTTCGGTCTCGGTCTGATCAGAGTGGTGTCGCTGCTCACGCATGCCGAATATGATCGAGGAGGGTGGAAACATGCCTGCGGTTGCTGAAAGGTCATATCGCGATCTGTTAAAGCAATATCAGCCTCAGGTCGTCAAAACAGAAGCGGAGAACGAACGGGCGCTAAACGTGCTTTCCGAGATTCTCTCGCATGGCGAGGGGTCTCTCAGTGCGGATGAGCGGCGGTTTGTGGAGTTATTGTCTACGCTCATTTCCGAGTTCGAGCGGAGCGCGTACCGGACTGGCCGCGCCAGCCCAGCGGATGTCCTACGTGAACTGATGCGCTCCCGCAAGATGGCGTCGCGCGATCTGTTGCCGGTCTTTGGCTCGAAGGGACTTGTGTCCGAAATCCTGCGCGGCAAGCGCGGAATCAGTAAGGCGAGAGCCAAAGACCTGGCTCAAATGTTTAGCGTTTCCGCGGATCTCTTCATCTAGCCTGAGACCCGGGCCTCCGTTGGTGGTGCGCCGCACGGACACCTCACGGCGAGTCGAAGGTAGGCTGGCCAAGATACCACAGCAGTTTGTCCAATACTCTGACCCTGTATGGGTGACCGCCCAGGTCAGCCTCATCTATTACTGACTGGATTTCACCGTAAACCTGAAACCACACGTCTGCGAAACAAGCATACTCCGACGGATTTGGCTCGGGTGCCATATTCGAAAGTCGGCTTATGACGCGGAGCGCTCCGGCCGCATGGCTATCAAGAATGGGCACGTCGTGAGGATAGCAGCACCACAGCGCCTTCGAGGTCAGCGACGTTACTTCGCGTGGTTCGCCAGACCTCATAACGGGAGCGAACTGGCCAATTCGCTCCTTAAGGCGTTCGTACTCTTGGATGATCGAATCTTTGGTCTGATGGAGTCTCGTCTCGTGCCGTTCATCAGCGAACTTGATGATTTCGCCCGCTATCTTTGTGCTGTTGTCCGGTGGGAAGAAGAGAAGAACCTTGTACCAATTGAGCCACCGCAGGAGGTCCCTTTCCCTATCTGCGCGGTCCATCGCTCTGCCGTCGATCGCTCGTATCCCCCTTTCATCTTCACGGTCATCGTCGTCAGGGTAGTGGAACTTCGTTCGTATAAACACTTCGGCCAACTCTTTTAGATCCAGCACAGGTTTCTCCTTCCCTTGGGCAGCAAGCAGAGTTAGCCTTCTCATCAGGGCCTCAGTGTCACCGCCCTCCCCTCGTACATCACTTCCCTGTCCGCCTTCGCCGTTGCGCCGATGCCGGCACCATGAGTCTCGGCGACGAAGACTAACTTGAACTGGCGGGCGTTCTGAATTCCGGGGAAGCTGCCTTGGCGGTCGCCGATGGTGAGGGTTTGGGCGGACTCGTTCCATTCCATCGGAATCGTGGCGTAGGCGCCTTTCTCGTAGTGATACGTGTCGTTCTCGTCTTCGTATAAGACGAAGTGAGCGTCGGCGCCCCGGTAGATACGCAGCTCGATCGGGTCGGCCGGCTTCTCTGCGGCGTACTCCATGTCGGGGCCCATCGGGATGATGGAACCGGCGCGCACATAGAGCGGAATGCGGTCGAGTGTCACCGGCGCATCGATGGCACGGCCCCCTGCCACGACTTTGCCGGTCCAGAAGTCGTACCACTGCGCCTTCGGCAAATAGAGGTGCCGCGTGGCGGCGTCCGGTTCGGTGACCGGGTTGACCAGAATGGACGGGCCGAACAGGAACTGATCGCCAATGTTCTGGGCGCGCACATCGGTGCGGAAATCCATCACCAGCGGACGCATGGGCGTATACGCTTCGCTGGTGGTCTTCCACGCCAGCGAATAAATGTACGGCATCAGTTCATAGCGCAGAGTGTCGAATGAGGTGAGAATCTTCTGCGCCTCTGGCCCATACGACCACAGCTCGTTCTGGTCGTTGCTCCGCGTGCCATGAACGCGCAAGATGGGGCAGAAGGTGCCGAACTGGAACCAGCGGATGAACAGTTCGCGGTACGCCGGATCGTCGGGGTTGTTGACGGTGAAGCCGCCGATATCGGTGGTCCAGTAGGGCAATCCTGACAACGAGTAATTCAGCCCGGCGGGGATCTGGCGGCGCAAGCTTTCCCAATCCGAATCGACGTCGCCCGACCAGACCGCGGCGGCATTGCGCTGCGAGCCCGCGAACGCGGAGCGGGAGAGAATGAACACGCGCTTTTGATCCGAGGCGGCGCGCTGGCCTTCGTATACGGCCTTGGTGGTAAGCAGTGGAAAGATGTTCGCGTAGCGCGCGCCATTGCCGGCGAACACGTGATTGGTCACCATCACGCTGTCCTCGCGGTGCTCGGTTTCCGGCTCCGTGGTATCTTGCCACCACGCGTCGGCGCCGATTTGGAACAGCGACTTATCGATTAGGTTCCAATAGTATTTCCGCGCCTCGGGATTGGTCGCATCGTAGAGAGCCGAGCCCTTCGGGTGAAAAGCCCCAGCAATGGTCCGGTCGATGAAGAATCCCTTGCGGTCCATGTCGGTATACACATCGGAGCCGGGATAGAAAAAGGGCCACACGGAAATCATCAGGTGGAAATGATTGGCGTGTAAATCGTCGATCATACCCTTCGCGTCGGGATACTTGTCGCTGAAAATGAAGGAACCCATGGTGGTCCACCAGAACCAATCCTGCACGATGTTGTCCACGGGGATATGCATCTCGCGGTACCTGTGCGCGACACTCAGGATCTCCTGCTGGGTTTTGTACTTGTTCTTACACTGCCAGAAGCCGTAGGCCCAGCGGCCGAACAGCGGCGCCTGACCTGTAAGTTCGCGATAATCGGCGACGATCTTATCGAAGTCCGGCCCATAGAAAAAGTAATAGTCGATCGAGTCAGCCACTTCCGACGTAATGTACATCGCGTGGACGAAACGGTTGTTGAAGCGGCTGCGCGAAGTGTTATTCCAGAAGATGCCATAGCCGTTACTCGATAGCAGCATGGGTATGGAGATATTGGTGTTGTCCTGGGCGATATCGACCGATTCGCCGTGATAGTTCCAAACACCGGCCTGGTGCTGGCCCAGGCCATAAAACGCTTCTCGGGAGTCCCACAGGCCGATATGCGATTCCGCGTGATAAGTCTTCTCGCCATTCACCGTAACCGGAGTAAGTGTATTCGGACCGACGTCAACCAGCGGCCGGCCGGAGCCGTCGGCGTAAGCGAGTGTGCCTTCGGCGCGGTCCACCGTCACGCGCAGGCGGGCGGTCGCAATCGTGATGGCCTTTGGCGTCTCGGAAACCGTAAATGGCACAGCCGGCCAGGAGGTCTTGACGATCACGTCGCTCGGGCGGTTCGGGAATTCGGCCGTGGGCGAAACGACGATATGAAAAACGGAGTCGGTCTCGACGGCTATTCGCAGGGCTCCGTGTTGCAGCGTGAACACGACCGCGTCGGCCTGCTTCTCAAAACCCGTCACTGAGTTCAACGGCAACCATTGGGCGCGGGCTGGCACGGCAAACGGCAAGATCGCGAGGAGGGTAACGGACAATCCGGCTCCGCCGTTGCGGCGAGCATGAGTGGCGAGGCGCAACACGGCGCCGGCGAGATGATTGAGCATTCCTGGATTATAGCGCCCGCCAGTCTCGGCGGCTTATCCGCACGGGGTTATTATCGTGATAAGTGAATCGCAAGGAGCCCTCATCATGAAGAGTTCGATGCGTCTGGTTGCGGGGTTGTGCCTGCTCGGGGCGTGGGGCGCGGGAACAGCCTCGGCGCAGTACCAATATCCATTTCAAAACCCGGACCTGCCGGCCGAGGAGCGGGTCCGCAATCTCGTCTCGCTGTTGACGACGGACGAGAAAATTGTCTGCCTAGGCACCGACCCCAGCGTGCCTCGCCTGGGCATTCACGGTACGCGTCACGTGGAGGGCCTCCACGGCCTGGCGCTTGGCGGACCCGGCGGATGGGGGCGGCCGACGCCGATCCCAACCACGCAGTTCGCGCAAGCGATCGGGATGGGTGAGACTTGGGATCCGGACCTGGTACGCAAAGCCGGCGCGCTGGAAGGCTACGAGACGCGCTATATCTATCAGAGCGAGAAGACACACCGCGGCGGTCTGGTCGTTCGCGCGCCCAATGTCGACCTGGGTCGCGACCCGCGCTGGGGGCGTACCGAAGAGTGTTTCGGCGAAGACGCCTTCTTCAACGGCACCATGGTGGTGGCTATGGTTAAGGGCCTGCAAGGCGACGACCCGAAGTACTGGTTGACGGCTTCGCTGATGAAGCATTTTCTGGCTAACAGCAACGAGGACGGCCGCGGCGAAACCTCTTCCAACTTCGACGAGCGGCTGCTGCGCGAATACTATTCCGTGCCTTTCCGCATGGGCGTGATAGACGGCGGATCGCGCGCCTACATGGCCGCCTATAACGCCATCAACGGAATTCCCGCAACGGCCAATCCTATCCTGAGAAGCATCACCGTGAAGGAGTGGGGGCAGGACGGCATCATCTGCACGGATGCGGGCGCACTCGGGGGCATGGTATTCGCCCACAAATATTACCCCGACTTGGCGCATGCCGCGGCTGGTGCCGTGAAGGCGGGCATCAACCAGTTTCTCGACCGCATCTTCGGCAACGCCGTGCGCGACGCGCTGCAGCAGAATCTGCTGACCGAACCTGAGATCGACGCCGTGCTGGAGAACGAATTCCGCGTGATGATCAAGCTTGGCATGCTTGACCCTCCCGAGCGGGTCGCTTACACCAAGATTAAGGGCGACGAGGATGCGTGGAAACTGGACGGCCACAAGGCGGTGGCGAAACAGGTCGCGCTCGAATCGGTGGTGCTGCTGAAGAACGAAGGCGGTTTGCTGCCGCTCGATCGGAACGCGTTGAAATCGATTACGGTGATTGGCCCGCGCGCGAACGACGTGGCGCTGGACTGGTACAGCGGCACGCCCCCTTACACGATTACGCCGCTCGATGGTATCAAGGCAATCGCCGGCGCGGTGAAGGTCAGCTACGCGGCCAACAACGATGACGACGCCGCGGCGAACGCTGCCCGGCAATCGGACGTGGCAATTGTGTTCGTCGGCAATCATCCCACCTGCGACGCGCCGTGGGCCCATTGCCCGGCGCCCAGCGATGGCAAGGAAGCCATGGACCGCAAGTGGATCGACCTGGAGCAGGAAGCGTTGGTGAAACAGGTGTACGCGGCCAATCCCAAGACGGTGGTTGTGCTGGTTTCCAGTTTTCCGTTCGCCATAAATTGGACCCAGCGGAATGTGCCCGCCATTCTGCACATCACGCACAACGGGCAGGAGGAAGGTTCCGCCATTGCCGAGGCTCTCTTTGGGGAATACAACCCGGGTGGTCGGCTGGTGCAGACGTTTCCGCGCTCGCTCGACCAGGTTCCGGCCAAGATGGACTATGACATACGTCACGGCAGAACGTACATGTATTTCCAAGGCGACCCGCTGTACCCATTCGGCTACGGCTTGAGTTACTCGACGTTCCGGTATTCCAATTTGAAGACCAGCGCCGCGGCCTTGCGCGCCGGAGGCGAAATCATCGTCAGCGTGGATGTTACTAACACGGGTACACGCGCGGGCGACGAGGTGGTGCAGCTCTATGTGAAGCATCTCAACTCCGGCGTGGAGCGGCCGCTCAAAGAGTTGAAAGGCTTTCGCCGCGTTACCCTGGCGCCGGGCCAGACGCGCACAGTCACTCTGCCGCTGAAGGCGCAGACGCTCGCCTTTTGGGACATGGCCAGACAGCAGTGGGAAGTGGAGGCCGACAAGGTGCGCCTGATGGTGGGCAGTTCCTCGGCCGATATTCGGGTGGACAAGACATTTGCGGTGGCGAGGTAGGACAGGCCATCGTTTTCTGTGGTCTGTCATGTCTCGCCCGGGCACGAAGTTGACAGACCACAAAGACCGATCGTCTGTCCTACTTACACCAGCAGCAGCTTGGCGAGCAGCGCCGTTCGGTCGGCGATGCTGTTGATGAGGATGCTTTCGTGCGCGGCGTGAGCGCCTTCGCCAACTGCGCCCAGTCCATCGAGCGTTGGCACACCGAGGGCTGCGGTGAAGTTGCCGTCCGAGCCGCCGCCGGTCGAGGACTCCTCCAACTCGATGCCCAACTCGCGCGCCAGCTCGCGTGCGGTGCGAAATAGTCGCCGCACGCCGGCGCTTCGCTCGAGCGGCGGGCGATTCAAGCCGCCGCTGATGGCGATCGTGCAGCGCGGGTCGAAGGGCTTCAGCGAACGGAATCTACGCTCGAGCGCGGCGGCGTCGCGCAAGCGGGCCACCCGGATATCCACTTCGGCACGTGCTTCGGCCGCGACCACGTTCGAGCGCGTGCCACCGGCGATCACTCCTGGGTTGACGGTGATGCCGCGCGCGAGATCGGTGAAGTGGGCGATCCGCTCGATTTGCCGTGCCAGTTCCAGCACCGCGCTGGCGCCGGCCTGAAAATCCACGCCGGCGTGCGATCCCTTGCCGCGCACCGTTACGGTAAAGACGCCTACGCCTTTGCGCGCGGTCTTCAGTTTGCCTTCCAACCCGGTGCCAGGTTCGAGCACCAGCACAGCCTTGCTGCGCCGTGCGTTCTCTTCTGTCAGCGGGCGCGAGCTGATGCTACCCACCTCTTCATCGGAGTTGAGCTGCAACATCACCCGCGACGGCACCGGCAAATCCAGTTCGCGCAGCGCGCGCGCGGCGAAAACGAAAAACGCGATTCCCGCTTTCATATCCAGCACGCCCGGTCCACACACCCGGCCGCGGTGATTGCGGAACGGCATGTCGCGCAGCGTGCCCACCGGCCAGACCGTGTCCGAGTGGCCCAGCGCCAAGATCTGCCCGCTCTTCTTCCGTCCGGGCAGCTTCATTTCGGCGACCAGGTGGCGGCCGAAGCGCCCACCGGGAAAGGTCTCCACGCGCGCCACCGGCGCCATCGTGTCGCAAACCAGATCGACGAACCGGTCCACTGCCGCGCGATCGTCGCTCGGAGATTCGCATGTGACGAATCGTCCGATCAGGTCCAGCATTTCTGCCTGGTAGCTCTTCACTTGCCTGAGAATCGAGTCCACGGCTGTTATAATACTCACTCCATGGCCATTTTGGATATCAACGAAATTCGCGACATACTGCCGCACCGGTTTCCATTCCTGCTGGTGGACCGGATTGTGGAACTCGAAGCCGAGCGCGTGGTGGGCATCAAGAACGTCACCCACAATGAACCGTTCTTCACCGGCCACTTTCCCGATTTCCCCGTGATGCCGGGCGTGCTGATTATCGAGGCGATGGCGCAGACCGCCGGCGTGCTGGTGCTGAAGTCCATCCCCGACCGTCACAGCAAGCTGGTGCTGCTGGTCGCCGTCGAGAACGCGCGCTTCCGCAAACCGGTGGTGCCGGGCGACGTGCTGCGGATGGAAATGAAGGTACTGAAGCGCAAAGCCACTGTCGCCAAAATGGCGGGCGTGGCCACGGTGGATGGCGTGGTGGTTGCCGAGGTGGAAGTGATGTGCAAGCTGGCGGACAAGGAAGAACCCGGCCCCGCCCAGGCGTAGCCGATGCCGATTCATCCGACCGCGATCGTCGATGCGCGGGCGCGCGTGGCGGAAAGTGCCGAAATCGGTCCGTATTGTATCGTCGGGCCCGAAGTCGAGATCGGCGCACGCACGCGGCTGATGGCCAACCTCTACCTGGAAGGCCCCACCTGGATAGGCGAAGACAACCTCTTCTTCCCGTATAGCACCGTGGGCGTGGCCTCGCAGGACCTGAAGTACAAGGGCGAGCCCGCCGAAACGCGCATAGGCGACCGCAACCGCATACGCGAGTTCGTCACCATCCATCGCGGCACACAGGGCGGCGGCCTGGTCACTTCCATCGGCAGCGATAACCTGATCATGGTGCAGGCGCACGTGGCGCACGACGTGCGCATAGGCGACCACGTGATCCTCGGCAACAGCGTGGGTGTGGCTGGCCACGTCGTCATCGAAGATTGGGTCGATATCAGCCCGTTCGCCGGCATTCACCAGTTCTGCCGCATCGGCCGTCACGCGTTCATCGGCCCATATAGCGTGATCAAGCAGGACGTGATGCCATACTCGCTGACGAGCCACAAGCCGGAAACGGCCGTCTTCGGCGCGAACTCAATCGGCCTGGAGCGGCGCGGCTTCGATAAGGCCACAGTCGAAGCGCTGCAAACCGCGTTCCGCCTGCTGACGCGCGCGGGACTCAACACTTCGCAAGCCATCGACCGCATACGGGCCGAAGTAGCGGCGTTGCCCGAGGTCGAGGAGTTGATCGCGTTCATCCGGGCGTCAGAGCGCGGAGTTGTTAAGTAGGGCATTGAGGAACCGCCGCACGCATCATCTAAGGGTTGCGTGCCGGCGCGCGGTGGTAAGATTGCGGTTGAATGAGCCCAAGGCTGCGCAGACTCGCCTGGTGTTGCATTTGGGTGGCGCTTTGCTTCGGCTTGGTCGAAGACGCGGTGCTCTTGACAGCCCCCCCGCCGTCCAGCGACGAGGGATACTTGTATGATGTGCCTTCGAGTGCCTTCTCCCTATTCGACCTGTGCCTGCTCGTTTGCGCGCCCCTCGTTCTGGAGGGCGTCCTAGTTTTCGCTCTGATCCGGCTGCGCAATACCGAGCCCAACCGAATTTACATTCTCCAGGGCGGGTCGTCAACCTGACGGAACACCGTTTTCGAGCGCCGTCTATATCGTCGACTCAATTATGCGATTCGGACTAATTGCTGGGAACGGGCGGTCTTCGCCGTTGTGGGGCAGGATGCTATCCTGCGCGGCGATTGACAATCGCCGCGCGTGCCGATTGTCAATCGACACGCAGCTTGCCAAGCTGCCCCGCAACACCCCGGAGCTATAAGTAGATGCGATACGGATTAATTGCCGGCAACGGTCGCTTCCCCCTGCTGGCGCTGGAGAGCGCACAGCGGCTCGGCCTGGATGTCACAGTGATCGCGATCGAAGAGGAAGCGTCCAAGGAAGTCGCCAGCCTCGCCGCGCGGTGCCATTGGATCTCGCTCGGGCAGTTGAGCAAGCTGATCGAAATTCTCAAGAGCGAAGACATCACCGAAGTGGTGATGTGCGGGCAGGTGAAGCACGCCAAGATTTTTTCATCGATCGTGCCCGATTGGCGGCTGGTGAAATTGCTGGCGTCGTTGCCCTCCCGCAACACAGACGGCTTGATCGGCGGCGTGGTGAAGGTGCTCGAAGGCGAAGGCATTCACCTGCGCGATTCTACCTGGCTCCTGAAGCCGCTGCTGGCCGCCGCGGGCGTCATGACGCGCCGCAAACCGGACAAGGACGAAATGGCGGACGTGGAATACGGTTGCCGCGTTGCCAACGCGCTGGCCGGTTTCGACGTCGGCCAGGCGGTGGCGATTTCCGCGCGCGCCTGCGTCGCGCTGGAAGCGATGGAAGGCACAGACGCCATGTTGCGCCGCGCCGCGGGGCTGGTGAACGGCCGGCGCCTGGCGCTGGTGAAGGTGGCGCGCCGCCGCGAGCATCTTTTGTTCGACGTACCGGCGGTTGGGCGCGAGACCATACCCGTGATGCGCGAGTGCGGTGCCACGGTGCTCGCGATCGAGGCCGGCCGCACCCTGTTGCTCGACCGCGCCGAAATGATCGACTCCGCCAACGAAGCCGATATTGCCATTGTTGGCATCGAAGCGTGAAACGTCCGCCCTCCCCGCGCTTGCTATAATCCGGCCTGGGAGTTTGTTAGTAACTATTGTTGCCAGTTGTTAGTCTAAGAGCTTGAAAGAAACGCGCCCGCAAGCGGGCGTTGGCAGGTTAAAACCTGCCCCACCACCGATGGCAAGTGGGGCAGGCGCTTTCGCCTGCCAACCAACAGTTTCACTGCAAACAGAAACGAGGCACTCATGCGAAGCATTCAGAGATTCACGATCGTCGCCGCCGCCCTTCTGCTGGGCGCGGTTCCCTATGCCCAGACTTTGCCGGCGGGCGTACAGAAGGTGGCGTCGGTCGAAGGCATCACCGAGTACGCTTATCCGAATGGACTGCACGTACTGCTGTTTCCGGACGCCTCCAAGCCCAAGGTCACCGTGAACGTCACTTACCTGGTGGGCTCGCACCAGGAAGGTTACGGCGAAACCGGCATGGCGCACCTGCTGGAGCACCTGATGTTTCGCGAAACGAAGACGCGCACCAACATCAAGAAGGAACTGACCGATCACGGCGCGCAAATGAATGGTTCCACTTGGTACGACCGCACCAACTATTTCGAAACGGTGACCGCGACCGACGAGAATCTGCGCTGGGCGCTCGAGATGGAAGCCGACCGAATGGTGAACACGCGCGTCGAAAAGGAAATCCTCGACAAGGAAATGACGGTGGTGCGGAATGAGTTCGAGGCGGGCGAGAACAGCCCCGTCAACATCCTGTACCAGCGCCTGCTCGAAACCGCGTACCTGTGGCACGCATACGGCCACCTGCCGATCGGCAACCGCTCCGATATCGAAAATGTGCCCATCGAGCGGCTGGCGGCTTTCTATCGCAAGTACTACCAGCCCGACGATGTAGTGCTGACTATCGCCGGTAAGTTCGACCAGACCACCATCCTGCAATGGGTGGCGGATACGCTGGGCCGTATTCCGCGGCCGGCCCGCACGCTGGAGGCGACTTACACGGTCGAGCCCACGCAGGATGGCGAGCGCTCCGTGACGTTGCGCCGTGTGGGAAGTATGCAGGCTGAGGGAGTGATGTATCACGTTCCGGCCGGCAGTCATCCGGATTCAGCGGCGCTCGAAGTGCTCTCCGAGGTGTTGGGCGACACGCCGTCCGGGCGCCTATACAAGGCTCTCGTCGATAGTAAGAAGGCCGCCAGGGCCGGCGTAGAGCATCTCGAGATGCGCGACCCGTGCGTCTTAGTGGCTTTCGCCATCTTGGGTCCGAACCAGGATTTGGACGATGTGCGCACGATTCTTTTGAAGAACGTCGAGGGTCTGGCCACCGATCCGCCCAGTAAAGAGGAAGTGGAACGCGCGAAAACGAAGATTCTGAAACAGATCGATCTCGCTATGACGGATACGCAGGAGATTGCGCTGGCGCTGAGCGAAGTGATTTCCGAGGGCGACTGGCGTCTGCTGTTTTTGGAACGCGACGAAATCAGGAACGTCACTCCCGAAGACGTACTGCGCGTGGCCAAGGCATATCTCAAGCAATCCAATCGCACGTTTGGTGAGTTCATCCCCGACAAGACGCCGGATCGGGCCGAGATCCCCGCGGCGCCGGACCTGGTTGCGGTGTTCAAGAACTACAAAGGCGGCGAGCAGGTTTCCCAGGGCGAGGTATTCGATCCGGCGCCGGCCAACATCGCGGCCCGGACGAAAAGGGTCAAGCTGGCGAATGGAATGACGCTGCTGCTGCTCCCGAAGCAGACCCGCGGCGGCACGGTTCACGTGCAACTGGGCACCCGCTTCGGCGATGAAAAATCGCTGGTGAGCAAGGCGGCGGCGGCGGAGATGGCGCGCAGCCTGCTGATGCGCGGAACCAAGACCAAGTCACGGCAGCAGATCCAGGACGAGATGGACCGGTTGAAGGCACAACTGAACGTAGGCGGCAGCGTGACCGGTGTCAGCGCCAGTATCGAGACTGTCGAGGCCAACCTGCCTGGCGCATTACGGTTGGCGGCCGAGATTCTGCGCGAGCCGTCCTTCCCCGAAAGCGAATTCGAACCGGCGCGGCAGACCCGTCTGGCCGGCCTGGAAGCGGCCAAGACCGAGCCTCAGTCGCTCGGTGCCCTCGAATTGCAGCGCCATTTGAGACCGTACCCGCGCGGCGACGTTCGCTACGTCAGCACGATTGACGAACAGATCGAGGATCTGAAGAATCTCACGCTGGACGATGCCAGGAAATTCTACGCGCAGTTTTATGGCGGCGACCGCGCCGAGCTGGTCGTCGTGGGGCAGTTCGACGAGGCGGCGATTGGGAAGCTGGCCGGCGAACTTTTCGGCGATTGGAAGAGCGCCAGCCGCTTCGAGCGCGTGCCGGAACCATACAAGCGGGTGGAGGCGATCGACCGCAAGATCGAAACGCCCGACAAAGAGAACTCGGTATTCATCGCCGGCATGAACACGCCACTCGCGATGGACGATCCCGACTACGCCGCCGCGATGATGGCCAACCGGCTTTTCGGCGGCATGTTCTCGTCGCGTCTGGTGCGCCGCATTCGCGACGCGGAGGGACTCAGCTATGGCATCAGGTCGTCGATTGCCGTGCCCAACGAGTATGATGGCGCGACGGTTTCGGTCTGGGCCATTTGCGCCCCTAAGAACGCTGCCAAGGTGGAAGCCGATGTCCGCGAGGAACTGGCCCGCGCGGTTAAGGACGGTTTCACGGAGAAGGAATTGGCGCCGGAGAAGAAAGCGTGGAAGGATGAGCTGACCTTAGAGCGGAGCGAAGACGGGTCGCTGGCGGGTCTGCTGCTGAACCGCGAGCGGTTTGGCCGGACCATCGAATTCGATGCGGCATTGGAAGCCAGGATCGACAAGCTCACGGTGGACGAGGTGAACGCCGCGTTCCGCAAGCACGTGGTGCCGGACGCGTTCAGCTACGTCAAAGCCGGCGATTTCAAGAAAGCCGGCGTGCTGCAAGCGCCGTAGGCGGATAGCGAAAAGCTGTAAGGAAGTTATGGCCGCGGATGAATACAGATAAACACTGATAAGAATAGACGCAGACAAGCTTCTTGAGTTTTACGCTTCATCCGTGTTTATCTGTGTTCATCCGCGGCCCAAAGTGAAATCACCATGTCGAAAATCAGATTGGCGGTAATCGGGGCGGGGCAGTTCGGCCGCAACCATTGCCGTGTCGTACAGGAATCGGAGCGCGCGGAACTCGTCCACATTGTGGATACCGATCGGACGCGTGCCGAAGAAGCTGCTGCGGCGCACGGGGCTGTGGCGCTTACGGATGTGCGCGAGTTGGCGGGCAAAGTCGATGCCGCCATCGTCGCCGTTCCCACCAGCGCGCATGAGGCGGTGGCCTGCGCGCTGATCGAGGCCGGCATCGACGTGCTGGTCGAGAAGCCCATTGCTGTGGACGCTGCCGCAGCCGGCCGCATCGTCGACAGCGCGGCTCGCAATGGCCGCGTGCTGCAAGTGGGTCACCTGGAGCGTTTCAATCCAGCGGTGCGGGAGTTGGAGCGCCGCGCCACTGTGCCGCTGTTTTTCGAGATCCATCGCTTGAACCTGTTTAGCGCGCGCAGCCTGGACGTGGACGTGGTGCTGGATTTGATGATCCACGACGTGGACATCGTGCTGGCCCTGGCTGGGACCGAACCGGCGGAAATTCGCGCTGCCGGCATCCGCATTCTCTCGCCCAAAGTGGATATTGCCAACGTGCGGTTGCAATTCCCCAACGGCTGCGTCGCCAATCTGACCGCCAGCCGGGTTTCCACCGAGCGGGTGCGCAAACTGCGGCTCTTCCAGCCGCGGCAGTATCTGTCACTCGATTATGCGCGCCAGGACTTAACCGTTTTTTCGGTGGATGCCGCGCGCCAGATCGGCTTTCAGCAAGCGCCCGTCGAAAAGGGCGAGCCCCTGAAACTGCAATTGGAAGCCTTTCTGGACGCAGTGGAAAATCGAACCGTGACGAAATGTTCCGGGGCCGCGGCGCGTCAAACACTCAGTGTGGCACTGGCGATTCTTGATAAAATCGAAGAGCACTCGCAAGTGGTCTCGGACACACTGACCGCGGGATGGAAACCGTAGCAAATCAGCCGATTGACGTCGAACTGCACCTGCTGACCGACTGGAGCGATCCCGGCGCGGGCGCGCGCCGGCGCAAAGCTGCGCTCGCCACCATCGCGATTCATGTGGTAGTGGTGGTGGCGCTGTTCACGCTGCCGGACAGTTGGACGCAAGGGCCGCGGCAGGCGCTGGAGCGCACCATCATGCCGCTCATCGAGCCTCCCACCGAACTCACCCAGAAGGATCCCAATCGGAGTAAAGTCACCGCGGAATTCGAGGTGCGCTCCTCCGTCGAACGGCAGCGCGTGGAAATGCCGCAGACGCCGCCAGCCGCGCCGCACGAGAAGCCGCGGCCGTTGGTGGTACCAGCGGCGCCCGCCGCTCCGCCGGCGCTGCCCGAGCCTCCCAAGATCGAGACCGCCAAAGCGCCGCCCAAACCAGAGCTGCCGCAGTTCGTCCAGGTGCAACCGCAGATTCAGGCAGCGGAACAGCCCAAGCTTACGTTAGAAAACGCTGGCCAGGCCGCGCCCTCCGGACAGGCGACGGGACGCGTGCCGATGCCGCGCAGTTCGGTGGCGGAAGCGATCCAGGATGCGGTCCGTGGCGGAGGCTTCGGCGGCCGGATGGCGGTGGGCGATCCCGGTGCGTCGGATCCGTTCATCTACGGCGGCGGTGGCCGCCAGTCCGCTGCGCCCGGAATCCCCGGCGCCAACGTGGAGTTGAAGAGCGATCCGATGGGTGTTGATTTCCGCTCCTACCTGGTGCAAGTGCTCGCCGCCGTGCGCCGCAACTGGACGGCGGTGATGCCGGAAAGCGTTAGGCTCGGGCTTCGCGGCCGCGTCTCGATTCAGTTTGCGATTGGCAAGAGCGGTAGCGTGCTCAAGCTGGTATATGCGGAGCAATCCGGTTCGCGGCCGCTCGATGAAGCGGCCGTGGCCGGCATCAGCGCCTCCAATCCGTTTCCGCCGCTTCCCACTGAGTTCAAAGGCGAGCGCATCGTAGTGCAACTCAATTTCGCTTACAACATGCCGCGTCGATGAATAAGCGATTCACTGCCGCCATGGGAACGTACGCCCTGCTCGCCATCCTGGCTGGCTTCACCTTGGATGGCGGGCTGTTGCGAAACGCGGTCTGGGTCCTGATGGCCGGTCTCGCCATCAAGACTTACATCGCCTACCGCGCCGGCTGGTGATCGGGCGGCAGCCGATTTACAGTGCGGAGTGGCTTCGCCATCTCCTTGGGCCGGCTGGCACGTGTCCGCTTCGCCAGTGAATCTGCATTCGTACTGCCCCACCCGTTCCGTAAGGGATTCGCTCGAACCTCCTTCAGTCGATGGACCTGGCCACTTTCAACCCAGTTCGGGCCTGTCAACGCCAAGTAGAAATGTCCTATTGACAGGGTCCGGCAAGGGCGTATAATCCAACACCATGGCAACCACAGTGGCTATTCATGGCTTCCATCGTCATTTGGACTGGCGCGACTACCCAAAGGTCTCGGTGTCGAAGGACGACAATCTCGCCGCATGGACGCATACGGACATCAGCATCAACTATGAACACGTCAGTACGAGTGACAGTTGGTGGGTGACGTCCGTCAGCGTCACTCTAACTCTCAATTTGACCCTTTCGTGGGTGGTATCCGGACAAGAGAGCAAGCATCTGCTCAAGCACGAGCAAGTGCACTATGACCTCGCGGCTATCGCGGCTCGCGAACTCGCAGGACGGCTAGCCAAGCTGAAGGGAGATGGATCGCAGAAGCGGGACGAGGCTATCGCAGCAGTCGCGAATGAAGTCGCCGGTGACCTAAGCGCCGACGGTAAGGTTGTGGCACGAGGGCTTCTGCAAGAGGTCACGGATCTCTATGATACGGGCCCAGTGTGCGGAACCGCTCACGGCGACATCAAGCATCACAAGCATCAACAGATACGATGGGAACACCGCGTCGCCTGGGTATGCAAACACCCGGGAGGAGTCCTCGAACAACTCATGGCGTGTCCGCTGGAGCGGGGTGGAGTTCAGAGGCGAGCGCACCGCAGTGCGAATTGATTTCGCCTACAACGTGGCGCGCCGGTGAAAGAACGACTTGCTGCCGCCATGGGAACGTACGCCCTGCTAGCCATCCTGGCTGGCTTCACCCTGGATGGCGGGCTGTTGCGAAACGCGGTCTGGGTCCTGATGGCCGGTCTCGCCATCAAAACTTACATCGCGCGCCGCGCCGGCTGGTGAGCCGCGGTGCGGCGTGCGGACGGGCCTGTTCTTCGCTAAACCCGCCCGCGCCGGCGTTGCCGACTATTTGGTTGGCTGGCTCTGTGGCGTGTCCGGCGTGACGCGCCGCGCGAGTTGCAAGTTGGAATTCACTTTGCCGTATCCGTAGCCAATGCGGAAGGGCAGGGGACGCGCGCTCGGATCGTGGTAAGCCTTCTGCAAATCGGGCTGGATCAGATAACGGAAGCTGGCATAAGGATGCGTGTACTCACCGAAAAGCTGCACCTTCCATTGGTCGGGCGTGAAGAAATGGTACGGAATCCCCGAATCGTCCTGTAGCACCGCCTGGCTGTTGTCCAGGATCAGGCCGCGAATGGTCGAGAATTCGTCGCGGTGCGTCATGTACGATGTAGCCTTCAGAAGTGTCACGGATCCTTTTAGCCCAGCCGAGTACTTGACGAATTGCGGGTTCGTCTTGAGGTGCTCATCGTCCAGATTGATGGTCAGGTAGTACATCTGATGCACCGACTGGTCTTCGTCGGAGCGATACGAGATCTGCAACCCCTTGTCGCCGTATGGCGTGCGGGGCTTATAGCTGAGATCGCGGTCGATCAGCTTGCCGTCATCGTCCAGGCGCGTATAACGGAAGCCCAGAATCGTATTGTGCCGGCGCACCAGCACCTCCAGAATCGGCAGCAGCAGGCCGTCTGTGACTTGCCCGCGGAATTGACGGTCCATTTCGCGGGTAATAAAGAAGCTGCGGCCGAGCACGGAAGCCATACTCTCGCGCGTGGCCGCCAGGTAGGCCGCCAGATCCTGTTTCTGGCTGAGCCGTTTCACGCTCGGCAAGGTTCCCGAGGGTTCCAGCGCCACCAGAACGTACGTGGCGTTATTGGGGAAGCTCTCAACGGCATAAAGCGCGTCGGGGCCGCTGAAGGGGTAATAAACAATCGCCTCTCGCAGCGGCGGGTCCGACAGTTCCGCCTTCCCGAATTCGTGAAGGCCGGCAATCAGACTGCCTGCGGCCTTGTGCCAAGCTGAATCCAGCCGCGCTTGGTGGTCCTTCCAGGCCTCGGTTTGCTCCAACTCCGCGAATGGGCTGCCCGGCTTGCCTGGAAGCCCAGCCAGGAAGCGGGCCGTATCGTCGGCATCGCGGTTCTCCGGTACAGGTGCCGCCGCAGTAGGCGTGTCCCCCTTTTTTTCGTTGGATTCTGCCCCAGGCGGGGCGGAGTGTCCGCAGCCAGGCGAAACGGTGGCAAAGGCGAACAGGATCGCAATCAGGAGGGAACTTCGATATTGTACAATCACGTGCAGAAACTCTTTCAGTTTTGTAGGATTCTGCGACCGCACCGTAGTATTTTGCGACAAGGCGCGTAACGCATTAATTTCATTGCAGTTCATGTTGTTTTTCGACATATTGAGCGTCGAATAATTCTACACTACTTACTGTTGCTAAACACTACACCACTCCACCTGCTTGATTCCACAACAGATAAAGAGGCAAAAAACACCGCTCTTCGGCCCTTGCCGTGCCCTATATAGAATCAGAAAGGATGGAAGAGTATGACAGTCATTCTGGTTCTGGTCACGTTCCTGACCTTCATCGTATTGGATTATTTCCTGAATCGCAAGAAGGCTATTGCCACGGCTCCTGTGGCTGAGCGCGGTGCGGCCCCGTTTGCGTTTGCCGCCGACTATGTCAGCGGGTTCCACACGCCCGATCACGTCTCCTACCACCCCGGCCACACCTGGCTGCTGCAGGAGCGGAAGGGCGTCGTGCGCATCGGCGCCGATGAGTTCGCCGCGGCGCTCGCCGGTCGGATCGAGAAGATCGAGTTACCCAAGCCTGGCCAGTGGGTCCGGCAGGGCCAGAAGATCCTCTCCTTTTATCGCAATGGCGAGAAGACGGAGATGGTTTCCCCTACCGAAGGCGAGGTGATGGCCATGAACCCGGAAGTCGCCGGCAATCCGGCACTGTTGCGCAGCGACCCGTACGGCAAGGGCTGGTTGCTCACGATCAACGTTCCGGACGAAGAGAACACCACACGCAACCTGATACCGAAGGGCTTGGTTCATGATTGGATGCGGTTGGCCGTCGACCGGCTTTACAGCCACCAGCCGATGCTGGCCGGCGCCGTCGCAGCCGACGGAGGCCGCCCCGCCGACGATCTGCTAGCCGAAGTTCCGGGCTCCAACTGGAAGCAGACCACCAGCGATTTCTTCCTCACCGCGTAGAGACTGGCAGGGAATACCCGGAGCGCTGCGACAGGGATGCTGCTTCCATCCGGCTGAACCTGCTCAAGAAAAGCCCGCCCCGTCCGCCGTCGAAGCGGATCGGGCGGGCTTTTTTGTCTGGGGCGGATTTCCGGCCCGTCATGGGCGTTGAAGTTGGCCGTCCCACGCCGGGTGCTGGCTCGCCTGTGTGGCCCAGGCCTCCTGCCCCGTCCTCGTGGCGAAAATCGACGACTGGACTGGCCCGGCCGACCGGTATCTCCCATGATTTCAATACCTCCAGTTGTTTCAATAACCAGCACTGTCATTTTTTTCTACACATTGAAGTCGATCTCTGCTAAAACAGAGTTAGAGGTCTGGATATGCCTAGAGCAATCCTCTATGACAGCACCCTATGCATTGGGTGCCGTGCGTGTGAGGGCGCGTGCGCGGAACGTTGGGGCCTCCCTTACAACGACAAGATCGCTGCCGAGGAAACGATTTCAGCCCACAAGCTCACTACCATCGTGACGCATGGCGATCACTTTTGCCGCAGGCTATGTATGAACTGTCTACAGCCGGCATGCGCTTCGGTCTGTCCGGTCGGCGCGTTGCAGAAAACCGCGATAGGGCCGGTCACCTATGACGCTGCCAAATGCATAGGCTGCCGGTACTGCATGCAGGCCTGTCCGTTCCAAGTGCCGACCTATGAGTGGTCGAACCGGTTGCCGCGTATGCGCAAGTGCGACATGTGCTCTGCCCGCCAGAGCACGGGGAAGCTGACCGCATGCGCCGAAATCTGCCCGACAGGCGCCACCTTCAATGGGGAGCGCAACGCGCTGATCGCCGAAGCGCGCTCGCGGTTGGGGGCGAAGCCCGATCAGTATTACCAGAAAATCTATGGACTTTCCGAGGTTGGTGGCACCTCGGTGTTCTTCCTTTCGGCGGTACCGTTCGAACAGATCGGCTTGCGCACCAACGTGCCGCAGGAGCCGCTGCCAATGCTCACTTGGCGCGTCCTGGAGATGCTGCCGGACGTAGTCTCGACCGGGTCGGTTCTGCTCGGCGGCATCTGGTGGATTACCAATCGCCGTGCCGAGGTGGCGCGCAAGGAGGGTCCGCGCAAATGATCGCAGCGGTACCCAAGCGGCTGCCCAAAATCACGGTTTGGCGGGCGATCTTCGCCGCCATTCTGCTCAGCGGCGCATATGCGACCTATCTCCGCGTGGTTTACGGCCTGGGCGGCTCGACCAACTTGAGCGACAAGTTCCCCTGGGGCCTTTGGATCGGCTTCGACGTGATGTGCGGCGTGGGCCTGGCCGCGGGCGGGTTCACGCTGGTGGCGATGGTACACATCTTCAACATCAAGCAGTATCGCCCCGTGTTGCGCCCCGCCATCCTCACTGCCTTCCTGGGCTATCTCCTGGTGACGCTGGGCCTGCTGTACGACGTCGGCCGGCCCGACCGCATGTGGCATCCGTTGGTGATGTGGAATCCGCACTCGGTGATGTTTGAGGTGGCGTGGTGCGTGACGCTGTATAGCACCGTGCTGTTCCTCGAGTTTCTTCCCATCGTCTTCGAGCGCTTCGGCCTGCACAAGCCGTTGGAATGGATTCACCGCATCTCGGTGCCGATGATGATTCTGGGTGTGTTGCTTTCCACTCTGCACCAGAGCTCGCTGGGAACCTTGTTTCTGATTGTGCCGGAGAAGCTCTATCCGCTCTGGTACACGCCAATTCTGCCGCTGCTGTTTTTCGTCTCGGCGATTGCGGTGGGGCTGGCGATGACGATTTTCGAATCCTGGCACAGCGCCCGCGCTTTCGGCCGCGCGCTGGAGCTGCCGCTGCTCTCCAGCATCGCGCGCGTGCTGGCGGTAGCGATGAGCGTGTATCTGTGGATACGCTTTCTCGACCTATTGCATCGCGGTGTGTTTGGCCTGCTGCTGCGGAACCGGACCGAGACGTGGTTGTTCCTGCTCGAAATCGCACTCGCCGTGGTCCCCACCGTCTTGCTCTACCGGCCGCGCATCCGTCGCAACCCGGCGGCTCTTTACGCCTGCGCGGTGATGGTGGTGTTCGGCTTCATCGCCAACCGGCTCAACGTTGGCATCACCGGCCTCGAGGCCGGAAGCGGCACGCACTACATTCCGAAATGGAGCGAAGTGGCCGTCACGCTCATGCTGGTGGCCATCGGTTTCGCGATCTTCCGCGTAATAGGGCAGTACTTCCCTGTTTTTGAGGCGCACCCGGCCGAGGTGACGCCGCTCACGAGGGAAGCCGAGGAGGCCGACCCACTATCCGTAGGATGACTTTCTTCCGCTCAATTCGGCTGGGACTCGCGGCCAAACTCGCCGTCGCGGTAATCGTCAGCACGGCTGTGTTTTTCGCCCTGTTCGGCTTCGTCAATCTCCGCGTCGAGCGTCGCCAGTCGGAAAGATTGATGGTGCAATCGGCCGATCGCGTCGCCGACATCATTTTGCGCAGCACTCGCTACGACATGATGCGCCACGACCGCGACGCGCTCTACAACGTGCTGCAAGAGGTGGGCAGCGAGCCCGGCATTCAGCGGATACGCATCTTCAACCGGGACGGCCGCATCATGTTTTCCACTGAGTCGCGGGAAATCGACACTGCGGTCGATAAGTCGGCCGAGGCCTGCTACGGTTGCCATGCGCAATCGCAGCCGCTTGCCAAGCTCAACCGGCCGGATCGCGCGCGTCCGTTTTGGGATAAGCAGGGCCATCATCTGATCGCCGTCATCCGCCCCATCGCCAATGCGCCGGAATGTTCGAGCGCGGCTTGCCATGTCCACGACGCCGGCCAGCAGGTGCTGGGCGTGGTGGACGCGCAGTTGTCGCTCGCCCCCGTCGACGCGCAGATCGCGCAGAACCAGGCTTCGCTCGGCTGGTTTCTGTTGGGCGGAATTGTGCTCGGCTCCGGCCTGGCGGTGGCGTTCATCTGGCTGGTGGTCTACCAACCCGTGAAAGAGTTGATCGATGGCACCCACCGCGTGCGAGAGGGCGACTTGAACTACCGGCTGCCCGTGCGCTCGGACGACGAGCTGGGCGATTTGGCTGCCGGCTTCAACAGAATGACGGCGGAGGTGGCTGGCGTCCAGGCCAAGATCGAGGAGCAGGTGCGGCGCAAGACGGCCGAACTCGAGCGCATCCACCGCACGCTTCTCAGTTCGGAGAAGATGGCTTCCATCGGCAAGCTTGCCGCCACCGTGGCGCACGAGATCAACAACCCTCTGTTTGGCATCCTCACCTACGCGCGGCTGGTCGAACGCGGCGTCCTGAAGTCCGACGCTCCTAACCGCGACGAGATGGCCGAGCAGTTGCAGACCATCGAGCGCGAAAGCAAGCGCTGCGGCGAACTGGTGAAAAACCTGTTGACCTTCTCGCGGCAGAAGGCCAGCGAGCGTGAGCCGAACGACCTGAACACCATCGTCGGTCACGCCATTCTCTTGGTGAAACACAAATTGGAAATGCAGAATATCGAGTTGGTGGAACGGCTGGCCGAAGGCCTGCCGCCGGTGGATTGCGACGCTAACCAGATGCAACAGGTGGCGCTGGTGCTGATGGTGAACGCGTCGGAGGCGATGCCTTCGGGCGGACGCCTCGAGGTGATCACCGAACTTGACGCCGCCACCGGCGAAGCGGCTCTGCGCGTCAAGGACACGGGATGCGGCATTCCGGAGGACGTGTTGCCGCGCATCTTCGATCCTTTCTTCACCACCAAGGAGGATCAGAACCGCACCGGCCTGGGCCTGGCCGTGGCGCACAGTATTGTGGAACAGCACGGCGGCGAGATTCGGGTCAACTCGATGCCGGGCCAGGGGACGGAATTTCGCGTGGCCCTTCCGCTGAGTACGGCGGCGGTCGCGGCGGCAATCAAGTAGCCGGAAGAGTTACGGAGGAAGGAATGGCAACGGCAGTGGAGAGTACGGCGGCGGTGAAAACCAAAGGCAGAATCCTGATCGTGGACGACGAGTTGGTCGTACGCGACTCGCTGGGGAAGTGGTTCACCAGCGAAGGGTACACCGCGCGCCCGGTGGGCAGCGGTCGCGAGGCACTCGAGACCATTCAGCAGTCGGAGTTCGATATCGCGCTGCTCGATATCAAGATGCCCGGCATGGACGGCATCGAGTTGCAGACGCGGCTGCACGAAGCCGATGCGGACCTCTCGGTCATCATCATGACCGGTTACGCGTCGGTCGATACTGCCGTGCAGGCGTTGAAGCATGGCGCTTACGACTACATCACCAAGCCTGTCGATCCCGACGAGCTTTCGCACCTGGTAGAAAAGGCGCTGGAGCACAGGCGCACCCGGCGTGAGGTGGTGCGGCTGCGCGAAAACCTGCAAGAGGTTTCGCCCGGTCTGGAGCTGATCGGCAAAAGCCCCGCCATGAAGAAGGTGGTCGAGCTGATTGAGATGGTGGCGCCCACCGAGGCCTCCGTGCTGATCACCGGCGAAAGCGGCACCGGCAAGGAAGTGGTGGCGCGCGCCATCCACGCCGCCAGCCCGCGGCGCTATATGCCCATGGTCACCATCCATTGCGGCGCGCTCACCGAGACGCTGCTCGAAAGCGAGCTATTCGGCCACGAGAAAGGCTCCTTCACCGGCGCGCAGTACCGCAAGAAGGGCAAGTTTGAAGTGGCCGACGGCGGCACCGTGTTCCTGGATGAAATCAGCGACATCAGCCTGCGCACGCAGACCGACCTGCTGCGCGTCTTGCAGGAAAAAGAAATAACGCGTGTCGGCGGCAATCAAACCATCAAGGTGGACTTTCGCGCCATCGCCGCCACTAATAAGAACCTCGAAGGGTTGGTCAAGGACGGCGTGTTTCGCCCCGATCTCTACTATAGGCTGCACGTTTTTTGTATCGATCTGCCAAGCCTGCGCGATCGCAAGGAAGACATTCCGCTGCTGGTGAATCACTTCCTCAATAAGTACGCCATGGCCACCAGCCGGCCCGCACCGCTGATCGGCGGCGAGGCGTTGAACCTGCTGATGCGGCATGACTGGCCGGGCAACGTGCGCGAACTGGAAAACGCGGTCGAGCGCGCCCTGGTGGTCAGCCGCGGGCCGGAAATCCGCGCAACCGATTTCTCGTTTCAACTCGAGGACGAGATTCCCAAGGGCGGGCAAACGCTCGAAGACATCGGCCGCGCGCATATCGAGCGCGTGCTGCGCGAAACGCAGCATAACCTGTCGCGCGCGGCGCGCATCCTCGATATCGACCGCACTACGTTGTATAACAAGCTGCGGCGTTACGGTCTGAGGTGAAGGCGATTCAACTCGTTCCCCTTTCCGGTTCGGGCGGCAACGGGTTCTCGCAGGAACCGGCACTCAATCTGCTGGAGCAACTGGCGGCCGGCCTGGCGCGTGCGTTTCGCGTGCCGTGCCGTGTCAGCCCGCGCAGCGTCGAGTTAGACTTTGCGCTCGATGGCCGCCGTGGCCAGTATTATTCGAGCGCAATCCTACAAGAGTTAGAGCGCGCCGCCGATTCCGACGCCCGTGTCTTAGGCGTCACTTCCTGCGACTTATACGTTCCGGTCCTAACGTTTGTCTTCGGCGAAGCGCAGTTAGACGGTAACTGCGCGGTAGTCTCGACCGCGCGCCTGGCCGAACCCTTCTACGGTATGCCGCAGCGTGACGACCTGCTGCGCGACCGCCTGTTAAAAGAGGCCGTTCACGAGTTAGGCCACACCTTCGGCCTGAGACACTGCCCCGACTGGCGCTGCGTAATGACCTCCAGCCACGCGGTAGAACGCCTCGACGTCAAGACCGCCGAGTTCTGCGCGCGGTGTAGGAAGCCGGTGTTTCAGAACGGGTTCTGGTAGGGCACGCTTTAGCTTGCCCTTCAACTCAGTGGGAGTAATGCACAATGTCGGTTTGGCGTCTGTTTGGCGAGCTCCCGCAGGCTCGCACGCGAGAAGCTATTAGGCTACAGTCAATCGAAGGCTGGCATCCCTGGCAACATCCATGGACGGGGTTGCTCGGGCCTCCAATTGTTGTGCCAGATCCGACTGACCCCTCGCGGCGTCGCCACGCCAAGACCTATGAGACGGACAATGCAGGGGCCGTCCTGAGGTTCGCGCGCGATCTATCAGATGATAACATTTGGCGCTTTTATGTTCCTGCATCAATAGGAACAGAGGGCGCTTTTGAGGCAGCTGAGGCAAAATATGAGGGACATTGGCGAGCATCTTACGACGAAGAGAGTGAATTGCCTTGGCCGAAGCCGGAGCATAACTGGGCCGGTCGAGCAGCGTTCTTGGACTCCCTGGATCGAGTTGAGGCGGTCGCAGAGAGGGTCGCGTATCGCGGCCTTTCACTCTGTCGGATGTGCGGCTGTAGGAACGGGCACGAAGCCTTGCGGATGGCGGAATGGGAGTGGCCCGCTGGTTTCAGGCACTACCTCGCGGCTCATTGTGTGCGGCCCTCGACAGAGTTCGAGGCGTTTATATCGGATCACAAGGCATAGATCATCATGGGCATTTCGGGGACGGGCGAAACTGCGAAGTTCTGGCCAGGTCCTACTACGGAGTTTCATAGTCTGTTCCCGAAAGTGCCCTATCTTAGTCGTTTCCTCTCCATCGAACTTCGCAGCAGGGCGTCGATGCGCGTCTGATAACCCTTGCCTTGTCCCTTGAGCCAGTCAAGAATGTCGGCGTCCAACCGGATCGTGGGAGGTTTCTTGATTGGTCTATAGAACTTGCCGCTTACTGCCTTGCTCCACTCGCGCATCGGCGGAATGTCAGTGGTGTCGACCTCCCGGTCCTTCATCCGCTTGAGCGCACGGACTTCATTCGCTGGAGCGCTTTTGACTCTCTGCATATGCCTCCGCGAATCAGTCAACCTGCTTGTGCTTCGGCTTAGGCCGGCCAGCCGTGATGCCGATATCTACTTTCAGACCGGCGGCGGTGACCATGTTCACCAGCGTGTCGATTGTGAATAGCCCGATCTTGCCGCGTATCAGATTTGAGATGCGTGGCTGCGAGACACCCATGATTCGGGCCGCGCGAGATTGGGTGATCTTTCTTTCCTCGATATAGGCTGTCAGTGCCATCATCATCTTGGCGCGGATGCGTAGGTTCTCCGCTTCGGCGGGCGGAAATCCGCAATCCACGAATACATTGCCACTGCCCTTGGTCGCTCTCATCGGCACCCCGACCACAAGGTTATTTTAGCCGGGTCCTCTCCATCGAACTTCGCAGCAGGACGTTGGTGCACGTTTGATAACCCCTGCCCCGACCTTTGAGCCAGTCAAGAACGTCCGCGTCCAACCGGATCGTAGGGGGCTTCTTGATTGGCTTAGAGAACTTGCCGGCAACCGCCTTGCTCCAATCGGGCACCGGCGTACCGGTGGATGCGCGAGAGTTCAATCGGATTGTGTCGTAGATCGGACAGAGTCTGGCGGCTACGCCTGCGCATTGGCCTCGGTCCAGAGCTGGACGGGCAAGCTAAAGCATGCCCCACCAATCTTACTGCGCCTGCGGAGCGCCGAAACCTCTGCCGTGGCCCTGGCTCACGGTATAGTCGGACGGAGTCTGGAACAGCGCGGCGTCCGGCTCGGAGCGGGTTATGCCGGTGAGTTGCGTCACGGTGGTGCCAAAGCGCGGGTCGGTGGTCTTAACCATCACCGGCACTTTGAGATCGCTCGATACCCAGGTCTCTCTGACGATCTGAATCGGCTGGGCGTTGCCCATCGCTCCGGCGGGAATTGTGTGCGTAACGCGCGTCCCAGCAGCCGGCACGCCGTTCATCGTCTGCGTACCCAGGTCTTCCTTTACCACGTTGGCTGAATTCTGGTGAAAGCGCTGGCCACCGGCCGCGTGTGCGTTCGCGCCGCCGGCCGGGTGTTGCCGCATCGGCATCTCGGCAGCGGTCTTGGCTTGCGGATTCAGCCGCCGCACCACCTGGGCCACCGGATCGGAAATCGTCACCATGGTACGGCTACCCTGTCCATTGCCGCCCGTCCATGTCGTCTCTTCGCGCACCCGTCCCTGGCTGTCGCGGAACAGGTTGGTTTGTTCCTGGCGCTGGATCGTGTTGCCGTTGGCCAGCGTCTGCTGGTGGGTCGTCATCTGGACGGCCGAAAACGGGGCACCAGTCACCGCGGCGCCGTGGTTCAGCAGTCCTTCTCCAGGCCCGCCAAATCCCATCCGGCCGCCACGCGGGCCCTGGGCCAACAGCGCACTCCCGGCCATCAGCGCAATCACAACAGCTTTTCGCATCTGCTTGAAAACCTCCACTCAATAGAGGATTGTGCGGGAATGGCGGAAAGTTCCAAAGAACCTTCGAATCCTCCGATGGGCTGTTTCGAGATGACCACGGTAACAGATCGCTGCCGCTGGTCGCGTCTCCGATATGCTCCCAGAGCCGCGACCAGAGGGAGCGGTTGTCGGTGTTGTTTCGAGACCACCCCTATTCTTCGCCGGCGATCCGCACCAGGCTATCCGTCGACTGGCCGTTCAGTATCGCGTCGGCGTCTTCGGCGCTGAAGGATTCCACTTTCGCCGAAATATTCATCGAGCAGAACTTGGGCCCGCACATGGAGCAGAAGTGGGCGTCCTTGAAGCCCTCGTCGGGCAGCGTTTCGTCGTGCATGGCACGGGCGGTTTCCGGGTCGAGCGAAAGCTCGAACTGGCGGTTCCAATCGAAACGGTAGCGGGCGCGGGAAAGCGCGTCGTCGCGGTCGCGCACGCCCGGCCGCTTGCGCGCCACATCGGCGGCGTGCGCGGCGATTTTGTAAGCGATAATGCCCGCCTTCACGTCTTCCAGGTTGGGCAGGCCCAAGTGTTCCTTGGGCGTGACGTAGCACAGCATGGAGGCTCCGTACCAGCCGATCATGGCCGCGCCAATCGCCGACGTAATGTGATCGTAACCGGGCGCGATATCCGTGACCAGCGGCCCCAGCGTGTAGAACGGCGCTTCGTAGCAGAGCTCGTTTTCCTTCTGCACCTGGAGTTCGATCTGATCCATCGGGATGTGGCCGGGCCCCTCGATCATCACCTGCACGTCGAACTCCCAGGCCTTCTTGGTCAGTTCGCCCAGCGTCTTCAACTCCGCGAACTGCGCCTCGTCGCTCGCATCGGCCAGGCTGCCGGGCCGGAGCCCATCGCCCAACGAAAAGCTCACGTCGTGCTTCTGGAAGATACGGCAGATTTCGTCGAAACACTCGTAAAGAAAATTCTGCTTGTGGTTCTTCACCATCCATTCGGCCAGGATGGAACCGCCGCGGCTGACGATGCCGGTAACGCGCCGCGTGGTGAGCGGAATGTGTTGCACCAGCACACCAGCGTGGATGGTCATGTAGTCCACGCCTTGCTCCGCCTGTTCCTCGATCACGTCCAGCATCACGCGCGCGTTCAGATCCTCGACGCGGCGCACGCGCGACAGTGCCTCATAAATTGGCACCGTGCCGATGGGCACCGGCGACGCCCCGATGATGGCTTTGCGAATGGCAGGGATGTCGCCGCCGGTGGAAAGATCCATCACGGTGTCGGCCCCGAATTTCACCGAGTAGCGCAGCTTTTCGAGCTCGCCCTCGACATTGGAGACCACCGACGAATTGCCGATATTGGCGTTAATCTTGCATTTCGATGCGACCCCGATGGCCATCGGCTCCAGGTTCGGGTGGTTGATGTTGGCCGGAATAATCAGGCGGCCGCGCGCCACTTCCGAGCGCACCAATTCGGGCGCCAGGTGTTCCCGGCCGGCCACGTAGTGCATCTCTTCGGTGATCACGCCCTGCCGGGCATAGTGCAGTTGCGTGCGGATTTTGTCGTTCTTACGTTTCTCTACCCAGTCACTGCGCATCTAGTCCCTCTCGAATGCGCGAACGCATCCGCAGCGCCATTTTTTCGTGGCGCGTGCGGATGCGTTCGCCATTGTCCGGCGGGTCAACCCCGCGCCGGATTATTTCTTCTTCTTGGGCTTCTTGACTTCCTTCTTCGGGCTCTTGTCTTTTGCCATTGATCCTCCCTTATGAATGAGATTATACCCGTTATGGCGGCGCGTGCAGCGAAAATGAGGCGCGCTGCTCTACAATAGAGATATCGACGGAGCCCACAGTTTGGAATCGCTCAGGCCGCGGCGTCCGCTCCAGGCGGAACCGCTGGATTCCCATGCACGATAAATTTCACGAAGAATGCGGCGTAATCGCCATCTATGGCCATCCCGAAGCTGCCAAGCTTGCCTACCTGGGGCTGTACGCGTTGCAGCATCGGGGGCAGGAATCGGCCGGCATCTGCACGTCCGATGGCAAGCGCATTTACACGCATAAGGAAATGGGGCACGTGGCGGATATTTTTACCAGTTCCGTGCTGGCCACGCTGCCGGGTGAACTGGCCATCGGCCACACGCGCTATTCGACGGCCGGCGACACGGTGCTGTTGAACGCGCAGCCGTTTTCGGTTTCCTGCAACAAAGGCCGGCTGGCGGTGGCCCACAACGGCAACATCACCAACACGGCGGAGCTGCGCATGGAGCTCGGCCGCTTGGGCTCGGTTTTCCAAGCCTCGAGCGACACCGAGCTGGTGCTGCACCTGGTGGCGCATTCTTCCGAGCGCACACTGGCTGGCGCGCTGCGCGAGGCGCTGCTGCAAGTGGAAGGCGCTTTTTCTCTGGTGCTGCTGGCCGAGGACCGCATCCTGGTGGCGCGCGATCCGCACGGCTTCCGTCCCCTGGCCGTGGGCGAAATGGAAGTTTCCGGCGGACGCAAATGCTACGTGTTCGCCTCGGAAACCTGCGCCTTCGACCTGATCGGCGCCGTCTACCTCCACGACGTGGAACCGGGCGAGCTGGTCGAGGTCGGTCCGGAAGGGATGACGCGCCAACGCTACGCGCCGGAGCAGCAACGCGCCCAATGTGTGTTTGAGCACGTCTATTTCTCGCGGCCGGATTCGATCGTCTTCGGACGCTCGGTGGAGGAATCGCGGGAGAATCTGGGGCGGCGGCTGGCGCGGGAATGCCCGGCGGACGCCGACCTGGTCGTGCCGGTGCCGGATTCCGGAGTGGCGGCGGCCATCGGCTATTCGTCGGAATCGGGGCTGCCGTTCCGCCATGCTCTCATCCGGAATCATTATGTGGGACGCACGTTCATCGAACCGTCGCAGGCCATTCGCGATTTCGGCGTCAAGCTGAAGCTCAACCCGGTGCGCCGTTTGCTGAAGGACCAGCGCGTGGTGCTGGTGGACGATTCGATCGTGCGCGGCACAACCAGCCGCAAGCTGGTGCGCATGGTGCGCCAGGCCGGCGCGCGCGAAGTTCACCTTCGCATCTCCTGTCCGCCGACGATTTCGCCGTGTTTCTACGGCGTGGATACGCCCAACAAGTCCGAGCTGATCGGCTCCAACCACACGGTCGAAGAAATCCGCCGCTTCGTGGAAGCCGATTCGCTGGGCTATCTCTCCATCGGGTCGTTGCGCAAAGCAGTGGACGACGACGAGCGCCACGAATACTGTTACGCCTGCTACACCGGCGACTATCCGACCGAGTTGATCAACATAGAAGGTCTGATCGCCGGAAGTCAGAAGCGTTAAGCTGGGGACATCATTTCCCAATTCAGCAAACCTGTAGTAGGGCAAGCTAAAGCATGCCCCACCAATACGGCGCGTGGCTTCGGTCGGGTATGCTTTAGCTTGCCAGAATTTCGTATTCGCCCCCGGCATTGGATCTCCCCATGGCTCTCTCTCTAGACGGAAACTCGCTGACCATCGCCGAAACTTGCGCCGCTGCGCGCGCGCTCACCGCGCCAGTGAGCCTCGCGCCGGCTGCGCGCGCTGGGATGGAGCGCTCGCGCGCGGTGGTCGACCGCCTGGCGGCCGGCGACGATCCCATCTACGCGGTGAACACGGGCGTCGGGCTGCTCGCTGGTGTGCGCATCCCGCGCGAACAACTGGACCAGTTGCAGCGCAACGTGGTGCGCTCGCACGCGGCCGGCGTGGGCGAGCCGCTGGAGCGCGAAGTCGTCCGCGCCATGATGTTGATCCGCGCCAACGTGCTGGCCAAAGGCTTCTCCGGTATTCGCCCGCTGATTGCCGACCGGCTGTGCGAGATGCTGGGCCGTGGCGTTACTCCGGTGGTGCCGTCGCAGGGCAGCGTAGGCGCATCGGGCGACCTGGCGCCGCTGGCCCACATGGCGCTGGTGTTGATTGGCGAGGGCGAAGCCGAATTCGAGGGCGCCGTGATCGAGGGCGGGGAAGCGCTGCGGCGCGCCGGTATCCAGCCGGTCGATCTGCATCCCAAGGAAGGCATCAGTCTCATTAACGGCACGCAAGCCATGCTGGCCATCGGTTGCTTGGAACTGGAAGCCGCCGAGACGCTGGCTAACACAGCCGACGTGGTAGCCGCGCTCACGCTCGATGCGCAACGCGGCACGCCGCGCGCCTTCGACCTGCGCATCCACCAGGCACGCCCGCAAGCCGGCCAACTGCTGAGCGCAGCGCGACTGGTACGTTTCTTCGATGGTAGCGAGATTCGCGAATCGCACCGCGGTTGCGGTCGTGTGCAGGACGCCTACTCGCTGCGCGCCATTCCGCAAGTGCACGGGGCGGTGCTGGACGCGCTGGCCGAAGCCCGCCGCGTTTTCGCGATTGAGGTCAACTCGGCCACCGACAATCCACTGGTGTTCGACTCCGAAATCCTTTCCGGCGGCAATTTTCACGGGGAGCCGGTGGCACTTCAACTCGATTTTCTGGCTATCGCGCTGGCCGCGCTGGCCGGCATTTCCGAGCGCCGCATCGACCGCCTGGTGAACCCCGCGCTCAACGAAGGCCTGCCCGCGTTCCTCGCCGGCCATCCGGGCCTCGAATCCGGATTGATGATGGTGCAGGTCACCGCCGCCAGCCTGGTCGCCGAAATCCGCGTGCTGGCGAACCCCGCATCCACGGGCTCCATTACCACCAGCGGCAACAAAGAGGATTTCGTTTCGATGGGGATGACGTCGGCGGTGAAATTGCAACGTGTGATTCGCGACGCGCGCTACGTGCTGGCGATTGAAGCACTTTGTGCCGCACGCGCGCTGGACCTGCTGGCGCCGCTCAAAACCAGCGCCGCGCTGGAGCAGGTGCGTGCGCGCATACGCGGCGTCTCTCCGCCGCTCACTTGCGACCGTCCGCTCTACCGCGACCTGGCGGCACTGGAAGCGCTGATCGCCTCCGGCGGCCTTCAACTGGCGTAAACGCTGAAGCGGGCCACCGTGCGGAAGCCCATCCGTTCATAAAGCCGCAGCCCGGCTTCGGTGGATTGCAGCACCACCGGCCGCGACGGCCACTCGCGTTCGGCCTCGGCGAGCGCATGGCGCATCACCGCCTCGCCATAGCCGCGCCGCCTCTTGTCCGGTACCGTGGCCACGTTGTAAACGCCGATGACGCCGCTGGAATGGGGCGCAGGCCCCTGGCCCGCCTTGACCAAGTCGCCGCTAGCCACGGTCGCCGCGGTCGCCACCGGCACGCCATCCACGTATCCGACGTATGCCGCGAAACGCTCCCACACCGAATCGTGGTCGAACACTTCGTTGAACCAGACCAGCGGCACGTGGAAGCAGACCGAGCCGATGCCGCGGAAATCGTCGCCGGTGCGGGAGTCGCGCACACGCCGCACTTCGATCTCCGGCAGCCGCCGTGTCGGTGGGCTGATTTTTTCCGCCACCAGGCCCGGCAACTCAGCGGTGCGGCGCAGTCCGTGCTTTTCGAAGATCTTCCGCACGCGCTGCCTCGGCCTCGGCCCCAGCCAATCCTCGCATACCCAAAACGACCACTCCAAGCCGCGTGTGTTGAATTGCAGCGAGCACATCAAAATGTGCCGCGACAGCTCGGCTTCGGTTGCGACCGGCCCCGATAGAAACGCCGCGTTGAACATCTGAAACGCAACCCCAGCCGACGCGATGCTGACGGCAGGCAATTCGCGCACTTCGCCTGTGTCGCGGCTGCCCGCGATGACGCGGAACGACTCCCGCAAGTTTTCCGCCACCGTCTCAAACGTCACAAGGTTCAGTATCGCGCAGTCGCCGAAGCCGGGCGTTAGCGCGCTTTCACCGACAGAAACTCGCTGACGTTCTCGCGCAGGAGCTGCGGGAAGGACTTGTCCAGGTAAGAGCGGATGGAGACGTAGCACTCGTCGCAGGTGTTGTGGCGGGTGAATTCCTCCACCATCCGTGCGCGGTCTTCGAGCTTGTACCTGCCGAACTGCATCGAACACGGTTGCAGGGCGCCATCCGCCGTCACTACCAGGAAGCGGAGGCCGGCCTTGCAGCCGGGCGTTCCGGCGCGTTCAAAATATTGCCGCGTGGCGGCCAGCGTGGAAGGCGCGTTGACGATCCAGTTGGTCTCGTCGCGGCGCTGCTCGACGCGGTCGAACTCGCGGTTGAGCGTTGCCAGTTGCTCGGGCGAGTTAAGCAGGTAGTCGCGGCAGCCGGTGCGCCGCGCCGAGTACGCGCTATAGCAGAGGTTGGCGCCCCAGGCGCGGGCTTTGTCGGCGATGGCATTTATCTCGCCCACATTTTCGCTGGTGATGCAGGAATTGAGGACGATGTCGTCGTGCCCGAGCGCGGTCAGGCGCGGGACCAGGTCTTCCAGGTGTGCATAAAGACCGGGATGGACGCGGAAGTCGTCGTGACGATCATCCGGAAAATCGAGGCTCACCGAAAACTGGTCCACGCCCGCCTCGCGCAATTCCAGATAGCGCTCTTCGGTCATCAGCGACCAGTTGGAGACCAGAATCGTGTAGGGCATGCCATTGCCGCATTGGATATTGCGCACGATCTCTGTCAGGTCCGGCCGCATGAGCGGTTCGCCGCCCGAAACCTGCACCACGCACGGTCGCAGTGCGTCCATGTAGCGGCGATAATCGGAGGCCTTCAAGTTGCGCGATTCGTCGCGCGGGCCGCCATGGTCGCAATGCTTGCAAAAACAGGTGCAGGCGTCGGTGACCTCAAACGACACCACGATCGGACGGTCGGTTACCCAGTTGCGCGTGCCGCGGCCGATAATCCGCAGCGACTCGGTAAGTGGCACTTTGCGCATAACTTCGTCGATGGCGCCCCGCCCGCCGCGCGCAAACTCGCCTCCACGCGCGTCCGCGACAGTTTTCTTGAGGGCTGATGCCATTGTAATCGAATTCACCGTGGAGCAGAACCGGCTGGCCGCTCGGCTGGGCTAGGCATGCCCGGCCAGTGCCAGCGCGCTCATCTCCCGTTTGCCGATAAAAAATCTTCCGCCGCGACGTCTATTATGGGATATGGTTGGCTGTTCGCTTGCGACTCGTGACGTCTCGGAAGCGGACAGACCCAAGTTTTTCGAACCGCCGCGGCTGGTGCCTCGTATCATTCTTGGAAGCACTTGCAGCGGAAAATGTGATGGCGGCGAAATTGCCGCAATTAACGCCGATCGAGGTATTGACTCTATTATGCGCCGTGTTCAGCCAATCGTCGCTTTCCTGCTTTGCGCCCTGGTGGCGCTGCCCGGATTCGGGCAAACCCAATCGTTCGCCCAAGATCCCAGCCATGGGGTCATCGCCGGTGTGACCCGGCCTTTCCGCCCCCGCACCGTGGGCTCGGTTTCCTTCGTCGACTCGCCGCGCATTGATAAGTTGATGCGCGCCGGTTCCATCTACCTGTCGCTGCGGGATGCCATCGCACTGGCGCTCGAAAACAACCTGGACATCGAATCGGCACGCTATACGCCGAAGCTGGAGGAGTCGAACCTATTGCGCGCCAGCGCCGGGCAGTTGCTGCGCAATTTCACCCCCAGCATCGCCGCGGCCCCCACCTCGGCCCAGCTCGGCGTACTCTCGGGAAACAGCCAGGTCAATTCCACCGGTGGCACCGCCAGCAGCGGCAGCTCGAATAGTGGCGTGCTCAGCGGCGTGAGCATAACGTTGGCCGGTTCCACTATTCCCAACACCGACCCGTACCTTTATGTCGCCGGCGGGTTTTACCACTCGACCGCCATCGAAACCTCCACCGAATTCACTGGCACCGACTTCTTTGTGCAGCAGTTCAAGAACCTAATTTACGGCTACCAGCAAAGCTACTGGACCGGCACTACCGTCCAACTCGGCATGAGCAGCGTCTTCGGTTCCACCCAGAACGCCAACACCGCTCTCTACAATCCGATTGATACCGCCGCCGCTTCTTTTACCGTCACTCAGAGCCTGCTCAATGGATTCGGCCTGGCGGTGAACAGGCGCGCCTACCACGAGGCGCAGAACAACCTCAAGGTCGGCGACCTCAGCTTCAAGACACAGGTCATCACCACCGTGGCCGGTGTGGTGGGCCTGTACTGGGATCTGGTCACTGACAACGATGAGCTGAAGGTGCGGCAGCAGACCTTGGAGCTCGACACCCAGCTTTACGAAGACAATAAGAAGCGCGCCGATTTGGGAGCCATCGCACCCATCGACATCATCCAGGCCGAAGCCGATATGAAAGCCGCCCAGCAGGACGTGGTGCAGAGCGAAAGCCAGGTCCTGCAGCAGGAAATGATTCTCAAGAATTACATCACCCGCAGCGGCCTAGACACTCCCGCCGTCGCCGTCGCGCGCATCATACCCACCGATCACATCGAGGTTCCTCCGCAGGAGGGGGTGATTCCGTGGCAGGATCTGGTCGCCGAGGCCATCGCCCACCGGCCAGAAATCGAGCAGAACCGGATTGCGCTCGAAAACGCGCGGCTGGAGATGCTCGGCACGAAGAACGCGCTCCGCCCGACGCTTTCGGTTTCGGCAACCTTAACCAATAGCGGTCAGGCCGGCAGCGTGAACACGGCGGTCCAGGTGCCCATATTGAATGCCAACCAGCAGGTCACCGGCTACCGGCCGCTAACCGCCAGCGATGTCAACTCGTTCCTTCTCGGCGGTTATGGCACCGCGCTCAGCCAGGTCTTCGCGCGCAATTTCCCAAGTTACAACGTCAGCTTCAGCTTGACGGTTCCCATCCGCAATCGCTCCGCCCAGGCCGACCACATCAATGCCGAGCTCAGTTACCGCCAATCGGAAATTCAAGACCATCAGCTTCACAACAACGTCAAGCAGGCCGTGATGAACGATTGGACCGCCTTGCGCAATGCCCGCGCCGCTTACGAAACCAGCGTAGTCTCCCGCAAGCTCGCCGACGAAACGCTCGCCGGCACGCGCCGCAAGTACGAACTCGGCACCGCGACCATTCAGGACGTGGTGATCGCGCAGCGCGACGATACCACCCGCCGGTTATCGGAAGTCCAGACGCTTTCCCAGCTCCAGCAGTCTCGCACAAGCATGGATTCGGCGCTGGGCAGGATTCTGGATGTGTACAACGTCAGTATGGAGGAAGCCAAAACCGGCCAGGTGGGTCGCGAACCCGACCTCACCGTGGTAACGCCCCAGCCCGATCCGCTGGCGCCCCCAAAACCGTAGCTGGTATCCTAGGGCTTGGCTAAAATATACCCTTTCCAAGCCTTGCGCTACACCGCGCAAGCCGGCCCGCTTGCCAATCTGGTGACGCAGCCGTACGACAAGATTTCGCCCGCGATGCAGGCGCGCTATCTGTCGCTGAGCCCATACAACCTGGTGCGCCTCATCCTCGGCGAGCGCAAGCCAGAAGACAACGAGGCCGCCAACGTTTACACGCGCGCCGCGGCCTATTTGAACGACTGCATCGCGCATGGATTGCTCGAGCGCGATGCTGAGCCCGCCATCTTCCCTTACTTCCAGGACTTCACGATTCCCGATACTGGCGAGCGGCTGACGCGCAAGGGCTTCATCGCGCTGGGAGCGGTGGAGGATTACTCGGCCGGCATCGTGCACCGCCATGAACAGACGCTAGCCGGTCCCAAGAAGGATCGCCTCGAACTGCTGCGCCACACGCACGTCCACGTCGAGCAACTCTTCATGCTCTACCCGGACCGCGCCGGCGAGATCGACGCTCTTCTCGACGAAGCCGCGCAGGCCGCCCCCCTCGCCGAAGTCGCCGACGAGTATGGAGTCGGCCACCGCATGTGGCGCGTCGCGGATGCCGCCCGGATTCAGGAATTGATGGCCGATAAGAAACTGCTGATCGCAGACGGCCATCACCGCTACGAAACCGCGCTGGCCTTTCGCAACGAGAACCCGCAACTCGCCGGCGCCGATCGCGTGATGATGACCTTCGTGAACATGTATTCGCCGGGGCTGAAGATCCTGGCCACGCACCGACTCGTCAATGGCATTGATCGCAGCCAATTGCCGGAGGCGTTCCTCGGCCGCGCCGCTGCCGATTTCCGCGTGGTCGAGATCGCTGCGCTCGATGAGTTGCAGCGCGCCTGGGAGCGGCCCGCAGGTCCTACGGTGATTGGTGCCGCCATTGGCGCCCGTCTGTTCCTGCTGGAATCGCTTGGGCCAGCCGGCGAGCTCGATGTGCGAGTTCTGCACGAGCGCCTGCTCGCCAAAGCGCTCGGCATCGGCGAAGAGGCCGTCCGCGACGAGAAGAACCTGCGCTACATCCGCGGCATCGATCCCGCCGTCGCCGAAGCCCGTAGCGGCGCCGCGCAGATCGCGTTTTTGTTGCGGCCCACCTCCATCCAGCAGGTCGCCGATACCAGTTTCTCCGGCGGCGTGATGCCGCAGAAGTCGACTGACTTTTATCCGAAGCTGCTCTCCGGGCTGGTGGCATACAAGATCGACGGGTAGACAGGGCTCGGGCTCTCGCTATCGACGTGCCGCGCGTTCGCTGGGCGTTACGGGAACATTCGATTCGAAGGAAAGACCGTTTCCTTCGGGCGTGGCTCCGGGCGGAGGCGCTCGGCGTCACGGGGCGGTCATCGAAGATGACTGGAGTTCAGGTCAATTTAGCCGACTAATCGTACTCAGTTTCGTGAGGACTGACGAAACTGAAGCAGGCTATTCAAACGTAGTTGCCGGCGCTTGCGCGCCGGGGCTGCCAGGAACCGGTTCCTTGTCTCCTCTCGAGGAGGAGAATACAAGCCTCTGTGGCCGCCTGTGATAAACGTTGCACGGCGTGACCCGGTTTCAAATTGCCCCCTGCAGGGAGGGACCGCGGTTAGGCACCGGACGTCGCCCCGAAACGGCTGCTTCTCGGCGAGCGAGCAGCTCTTTTTCGATTTCAGAGTAACGAGCGGGCCGCCGGGCGGCGGGGTCGAATCGACGCGGGCCGTTGAAAACAAGGGCGCGAAGTTTTTCGAGGCGAAGTGATCGGGGATGGGACGAATCGGCAAATTGTCCAAATGGCTGGCGCCTCCCGTTCCCCCGGCAAGCCTCGACTGGAAACGGCAGGTTCTGCGATTGGGGCGTCACAGGATCTTTGCCAGGACACTCCCAGTCAGGCTTTCTCCGGGTGGCCGACGATCCGCCCGTGAGCCAACGGTCCAGTGCATTAATGGTCGTGTTCCCAGAAGGACCGCCAGAGCCCCATAGGAAGGGGCCATTCGCTAAAATCGAGCAATGACATCGAAGGACATGACAGGGCGCAGCGTGGGTGATCCAGGCTCGGTCGAGTCGTGGCTGGTCTCGGCAGGACGGGACCGGCGCCCGGGCTCGCCGCTCAACGTGCCGCCCTGCCCGGCGTCGAACTTCGTGCTGGGCGAGCGCCGTGCGTACTCTCGCGACGACGGCACGCCGGGCTGGGAGGCACTGGAAGAGATCGTCGGCGGCCTCGAAGGTGGCTCTTCGGTCTCCTTCGCCTCCGGCATGGCGGCGATCGCGGCGATTTTCGATCAACTCCCCACCGGATCAGTCGTGGCACTGCCGGACGACTGCTACCAGGGCGTCGCGGGTCTCGCCGCCGCCGGCCAAGCCCGTGGTCGCTGGACCGTGCATCGCATCGATGTGGCCGACACTGCGCGCTGGGTCGAGACGTGCGGCGTAGCCGACCTGATCTGGCTGGAGTCACCGTCGAACCCACTACTGGCCGTGGCCGACCTGGACCTTATCTGCGCAGCGCCGCGCAAACCGGGCGCGATCCTCGGCGTGGACAACACCTTCGCAACGCCGCTCAATCAGCGCCCTTTGGCGCTC